>Ga0209589_1005440_pt1 | contig 21601 bp, 8 predicted proteins | sample CowpeawhiteBW_FD_187525 | JGI IMG/M metagenome (GOLD analysis project Ga0209589, IMG submission 187525) | Root nodule microbial communities of legume samples collected from California USA - Cow pea white BW (SPAdes) (version 2) | ecosystem: Host-associated > Plants > Roots > Nodule | place: USA... | reverse complement strand
TCTAAATGGAAAGGGTGAATGAATTCGGGTATGGGAAGTGTTAGAGAATGAATTGTAATCCTAAAAGATGGAATCGTATCCTATAGAGTCATAAATTGGTTGAACTCAGAGTTGTTCTGAAAGGGTCGAGGTTCGCAGGTGCAAAGAAAAATGTTGGGGTTCCTGGAACAGCAGGAACCGCCTGGCGGCACGTTGGTTACCGCCAGGCGCCATATTAGTGAAACATGGTGTCTGATTCATGGAAAACGCTGTTTTTCGTACTTTTCGTGGAACAGGAACCGCCCGGCTCTAGTTTCATGCCGCCAGGCGCCATCGATTTTTCTGGTATGTGCAGTTTTCGTAAAACTGCATTTACCGTTTCGTTAACCGTCCGATTTAGGTGAAATTTGGACAGGTAGTCCATAACATGTAGTTCTTCACTATGAACGGTGGAGATTTTATTTGGAGGACAGTAGCTAGAGATATACGTCACGCATGATTGGTTGTTTGAATTCCCTAATAGTATGATTACTAATGGATGATTAAGTGTTCTCAAGTGCTGGTATGGCCTTGATTGGTGAATGTATATATAGATATATAAATGTGTGATTGATGATTATGTTTTTGGTAGTGCTTGCTGAGGCATGTTGAATATATGAAGCTATATATGTTAACTCGAATTTATGATGTTATAAGTGTGTGAATAAGACCACTATTGATGATACCACTATGACCGAGTGTTGAATGATCATGACGGGTTTTGGGAAAGTATGAGAATATGATAATCATACTTTAAATGTAATAGAATTGCTAGGGCGTGCAGAATAAGTATATAGCTTTGATTGTGTCTTATGTGGAGTATGTGAATTGTAAGCATGCAAAGGGTTGGAAAAATGAGAAGGGGAAATAAAGTATGTGTTGGAGTTGACTTAAGAGGTAAGTATATATGAATTATAAAAGAGAGAAATGTGTGCTTATACTTGAAAGATGCATGTGTTGTGATGTTGTAATTTGGAATATATGAATGTGTATGTTGATTTCTGGATGTTTGAGAATTAAATGGTTGAATTCTAGGAAATGAATTAGAGTACCTAAAACTAGTAGTGTCACATTACTGGTGTAGCGCCTAGCGGTGTAGACTGAACCACCAGGCGATAATATGAAACAAGAATGTCTTATAAGTTGTGGCGCCCGACGGTGATGTAGAACCGCCAGACGGTCTGTACTGCCATTTCGTTTAGTGGCTCTTAGGCTACGCTAGGCGATGGTGTAGTGGCAGGGTGCATTGTGATATGTTTTGCATGGTTTGTTGTGTGGGTCCTGGTCTGGGATATGCTTGATGTTGTCATGAGCGGGTAGGTTCATGACTGGTGATGAACACGTGATGATATGAGCGGGGAGGTTCATATCCTATTACTCTCGTGTGGGGATACGAGCGAGGTAGGTTCGTATGTTCCGTGCTCACACTTGAGAGATGCTGCGTGCGGGGAGGTACGTAGCTAGTGGATCACGTGTGATGGACTACGAGCGGGGAGGTTCGTAGAGTTGGACCACGAGCGGGCAGGTTCGTGGAAGCATTGGAATCCCTAAGACCAGCTTGAGTATATACCTTGTGTAGGGTGGTGTGCTTTGCTTGTTTTTTTTATCATGTTGTGTTGTGAAACTTGGATCAGGGGATGTTGTGCCATGAGCGGGTAGGTTCACGAATGGTGGTGAATACGTGATGATATGAGCGGGGAGGTTCATATCATGTTACTCTCATGTGGGGATACGAGCGAGGTAGGTTCGTATGTTCCGTGCTCACACTTGAGAGATGCTGCGTGCGGGGAGGTACGTAGCTGGTGGATCACGTGTGTTGGACTACGGACGGGTAGGTCCGTAGAGCAGGACTACGAGCGGGGAGCTTCGTAGAGGCAGGACCACGAGCGGGCAGGTTCGTGTGAGCATCATAAACCCTGAATCCGAGGCTAATTATTTATGTGTTGTGAAGGTTGAAAAGCCTTGGGGATTAAGGTCTGGGCCAAGAATTAACTAGAATAAAATAGATGGGTGTATCTTGACTTTTTTTATTAACTTATATGTTAATTATTTATGAGCTCACCCTATCTGCTTGTGTTTGGCGATGATCGTGTAATGCGTTACACGGGAGCAGATGATGTTGCAGGTGGTGCTGATGAGGCATAACATCGGAGAGAGGGTTAACTGGGAAAAGCTTTTACTGGAGTTTTACCATTATTGTTTTTATAAAATTTGTAAATAGTGTCTTACTGATTTATGAATTTGGATACTGTATTGGAGTTTCATAAATTATGGATTTTTGGATAACATCGGATTAATAAATGTTTTAAAATTTCCCGCGTTTTTGGGAAGCGAAGTATAATAAATGATGTTTTCATCAAATTTCTTAATTTTTATTACTTAAATTAGTAATATCCGACCGGGATGTTACACTTCCAATAGCCTCCCTTACTCCTCCTCAAATCTGCCTCAATGATTCCCTCAATTGTGCAGTACAATCAAAGGCCAAGCAAAACCCTTTTCTCACCTCTAAATTACCTTTTAATTAGATCTTAATGGGGGTTAATTATCAAAACGAAAATTGGGTTTAATGCTAATGATAATTGTCATTCAAGGCCATTATGGAGTTGTTTTTCAGCCCCCTGCCTTCACCTACTAGGGTTTCTACCCCTTCTCCTCCTTGCCAAAATCAAGTTTAGCAAAAAAAGAAAGCTTAATTTGGGTTCACCAAGGTTTGAACCCATAACCATACCTTATATACCAATGCCAAATCAATGTACAACCAATTAACCAATCCATGTTTCATGATGACTACTATAATACTATAATTATCTCCTCATTCAACATGCTCAATCATATTATTAAAAACAATAATAATTAAATAATACACAACTGGCATACATAGGTCTCGAACCTAAGTCCTCTCACACAATTAAGTACTCTCAACCACTTGAGCTAGTACTTTTCCACATCACATTAATCAATACTAAATGTCATAAAGGCTCCCACTACCCACATTTATTAATTAGTTAATTATTTAATTAATTAAATTTCACGGGTCTTACAGATGGTGCCGCCACTTGAGTTTAGGCTCAAGATAAGGCTAAAAAGTATTCACTCCTTAAGGAGGAAACTCTCACAAATAGTTGTTACACAAAGGTGATGAAGGAGCGTCTCGAATTTGGGTAAAAATTAGGTCTCAAACAAACTTGGGTATGAACCCTAGAATGAAAATGGAAAAAAAAGTGGAGGACGTCGATTGGTGGTTTTGTGGAACAAGAGGAAATCACACCACTTGGAGGAGGTTCCAAGGTAAGTGAGGAAGATCCGCCACTTTGAATCGAAGATTCAAAGATAAGTATCGGTGCTTCTAAAGAGAACCTCGAGATTTGAGAGAAAAACTCATTGTTTCATAAAACTCAAATTTGCATACAAATGTGTCTCACAAGGGCTTATATACTTTGGACCAAAACACCAAAAGGCCCAACACAACTAAAGCTCCGATAAAGCCCAAACAAAAACATTACAAAAATTATAAAAGAGTTCTTATTCTACGATCTGAAGCTATATCGAGATCTCTTTGAAGGTCTTGGGCATGATTCCATCAATTGCTCTTAAATCCATGTGACGATCCCAAACCACGCCTCCATTAAAAGGTGTCTTAAATTCTCCCAAATTTTTAACCCTTTTACAAATGTTAGAGGAACCCTTATATAGAAGTGTTTAGGGGTCTCTAAGCAAAGGTACATAAGTTCTATAAAAGTTCTATAAAAGGGCTACAATGCAAATAATAAACCCTACATTCTACAAGGTAGATTAAAATGGTGCCATAAGATGGTCTCTTAGAGTGGCTTCTTGGCCAAGACAAGTGCTAACATGTTATAGATGTTTTTAGAACTCTTCAAGGTGGATTCTTGACCAAGTGATGTGGTCTCTCATTCTAGATGCTTCTAGAATGCTTTGCTCCTTCTCTCTCTCACTCTTCCTCATGTGCTACTAAATTTGTGCCACCTATGCCACCTTCTTTAAGATATTAATTGTCCTACAAAACAAGGATATATGGATTAACATGTTGGCTTAAGTTAATCTTGAGTCAACAAGTCAACCTTAGACCAAGGTCAACAAGTCCACTAAGAAAAGTTAACTAAGCCAACTTTAGGGAATTCAAACTAAGGAAAAATAAAAGCAAAGAAAGGGATTAAGGAACTTCCTTTCTTCTAAGCATGTGCCATGGGCCATCATCCTTGGTATGGATCAAGCATTCATACAAAAGGACCTATAAAATCAATACCCCAAATATCAAATACCTCACAATATAACATAGGTTGTTGAGGCATCTCATCCCTTCTTGTAATGGATTACGCTGCTTTTTGACACAACTAACAATTTTCATACACCCTCCTAGCGTCCTTAAAGATAGTAGGCCAATACAATCCATAATCCAACACATTCCTACCCATCCTTTGTGTGACATAATGTCCATCAAAAGGTGATGAATGACATAACTCAAGCACAAAAGGTATCTCAGTATCTGGAACACACTTCCTTATGACTTGGTCACTAGCAATGCGCCATAAGATTGGATGTTTCCATACATAGTAGTTTACCTCACTTTTTAGCTTGGTTCTTTCAAACTTTAAGAAGGAAGGAGGAATGACAAAAACAACCAAATAATTACCAATATCAGCAAACCAAGGTTCAAGAAACATATCTTTCACAATAATCAAAGCTAGTATAACTTCATCAGGGAAGTTATCTTGTATAGGAATGTCATCTTCTTCCTTTTCAATTCTGCTAAGATGGTAGGCTACTAAGTTGAGTGCCCCTTTTTTATCTCAAATCTCAATATCAAAATCTTGGAGCAATAACATCCATCTAATCAACCTTTGTTTGGAATATGCTTTCTTCAGAAGGAATTGCAATGCAACATGATTAGTATGAAAAATTACCTTGGAACCAAGTATATACGATATGGATTTGTCCAAGGCAAACACACAACTAATAATTCCTTCTCAATTATGGTGTAGTTAGCTTGCGCTTTGGCTAGTGTCCTGGATGCATAATATATTTGTGGTAGCTTCCCATCTCTTTTGTGCAAGTACTGCTCCCACAACAAAGTTTGATGCATCACACATCAACTCAAATGGTAATGTCCAGTCAAGTGGTTGAAGGGTGGAAGTTGTGGTGAATGTCTTTTCAATATATCAAAAGCATCTTTGCACTTTTCTCCAAAGTCAAATGCCATATCTTTTTGCAGCAAGTTAGAGAGAGGATTAGCTATCTTGTTGAAGTCTTAGATGAACCTCCTGTAAAACCCTAAATGTCCAAGAAAAGATCAAACCTCTTTCATAAAAGAGGGGTAAGAAATTTGAAATAATATCAATTTTAGCATGAGCTACAGATATTACATTTCTAGAAACAACATGACCTAAAACTATACCTTGTTCTACCATAAAATGACACTTTTCAAAATTTAAAACAAGGTTAGTTTCTTCACATCTCTCCAAGACTCGCGAGATTAGACCAGCAATGATCAAAAGATGAATCATATACACTAAATCATCCATAAAAACATCAATACAATGTTCCATCAAATCTGTAAAAATGCTCATCATACGTCGTTGCAATGTTTTAGGAGCATTGCAAAGGCCAAATGGCATTTTCCTATAGGCATATGTACCATAAGGGCAAGTAAAAGTATGTTGATCCTTTAAGGTTATACACATGTTAAAATAAATATAGAATCCATCAAGAAAGCAGTAATGGGACTTACCTGCTAATCGATCTAACATCCGGTCCACGAATGGTAAGGGAAAGTAATATTTCTTGGTTGCCTGGTTTAGTCTCCTATAATCAATGCAGACCCTTTAGCTATTTTGAATGCAAGTAGGAATCAACTCGCCCTTCTCGTTCTTGACCACTGTGATCCTAAATTTCTTGGGGACTACATGTACAGGACTCACCCAAGTGCTGTCAAAAATAGGATAAATAATACATGTTTATACCAAGTTGGTGACTTCCTTCTTCACAACCTCCATCAATTGAGGATTCAGTCTCCTCTAAGGTTGCCTTACTGGCTTAGCATCCTCTTCCAAAAGTATTTTGTGCATCCAGAAACAATGACTAATATCAGGAATATCTGCCAAAGTTCAACCTATTACTCTTTTGTGATCTTTGATAACCTGCAACAACTATTGTTCCTTCTCATTAGTAAGTAAGGCAAATATAATAGTAGAGATTTTTCCATCCCTCTCAAGATAAGCATATTTTAAATGAGATGGTAAAGGTTTTAACTCTAAAGTAGGTGGTTGTTCCACTAATGGTAGCATTTTTCTGCCTAAGGTAATTTCAACCACCTCAACATCACACTCGAATGCCACATAGGTATCATAGTGACATTGTGTCCTTAATATCACCTATTTTATAGTTTTATTTGTTGTCTAAAATTGTGTACGACATATTTGAAAAAGAAAAATCCAAAGACGAAGAAAAACTAGAAAAAAAAAACATCTAAGAAACCAAAAGAAAAGTTGTTCACTACATCACTTAGTATACAAATACAAAGCAAAGAATGGTCTTCAATCGGGTGCTTCATGGCTTCTAGTACATTAAATTGTAGCTTCTCATCTCCTATCTCCATAGTCAATGATCTTGCATGCACATCTATCTTGGTACGTGTTTCCCAAGATAATAGTGGTCGAACTCATTCCTTCATCGTCCTTCATGTCTAGGATGTAGAAATCTGCAGGAAAAATTTACTTATCCACACAGACAAACACATCTTCTAGCACACCTGCAAGGTTAACTATGCTATAGTTGACCAATTGAATGACCACACTTATAGTCTTAAGAGGTCCGAGACAAACTGAAGTAAAAACTAATAAGGCATTACATTAATAGAAGCTCCTAAATCTAACATAGAATTGTCAAACTTAGTACTTCCTATAATGCAGGTAACAAAAAAATACTTGGATCCTTTCACTTTTGCGGTATTCTAACTGTAGGTTTCTTAATTTTTCTAGATGTAGTTCGTCCCATGTTCATTACCTCTTTATCCATAACACTCCTTTTCTATGTATAGAGTTCTTTAAGAAACTTGGCGTATTTAGGAATCTGTCTTACAACATCTAACAAAGGGATGTTTATCTCCACCTTCTTGAAAGTATTCAAGATTTCTTTGTCCAACTCCTTCATATTTTTAGTTTTTGGTTTCAAATGGTTTGGATAAGGAGGAGGAGAATAATATGAAGTGTTTTTAGAAGAGGAATTAGAGGATACTAACTTGGAATCATCACTAGATTCAAACGTTTTAGATGTTACTTGTGTTGCTTCGCCTGATCCTCCACTTTCATTTAGGTACAACTTCATTGTCCTTATATTCATCCTCAAGGCCTTGTACTTGCTTACCCTTCTTTAGCGTAATAACACTTACATTTTGTGGATTGATTACAATGTGTAAGTAGACTGCTCGAGCCTTGTTGAGACTTCACCTAGTTCAACTCATTTACCATTTGTGCAATCTGGTTCTGTAGATTTTTTTTTAGTTGCTTCCATTATCTGCCTCAACTCATTGATTTGTCCCTTCATCAACTCAACCATTATTTTCATCATTGTTTCCATTTTTGAGTCACTATATGTTGTAGTTGGTTGTGGTTGTTGCCTCTATTGAGGTTGAACATAGATTTGTTGGTGTTGCTATTGATCTTGGTGTTGAGACTATTGATTTCCCCATTTTAGGTTAGGATGTTCCTTCCAATCTAGATTGTACTTGTTGGAGGAAAAATCATGATTGTATTGTTGTTGAGGTTGTCTACTATTGTCGTAGATGTTTGCAGCATACGCCTGAGGTTGTTCGATGTCTAACATTTCTTCTTTTTCTTTATTTCTATTCAACTATTAAGATACCTTATTACTCCATAATCATTCTTTAACAAATCAACACATATTATTTATAAGTCATGTTCTATTATTGATTATAATTGGTTAAAAATCACAAATCTATTTAGGTTGCATTCCTTATTATAATGCCACTCTAATATTTAATATACAAAATGTATTTATGCTTAAATATAAACAAAACAACTGATTTTTATTTTATTTAAAACATTTTATAGTATTGTTTAAAATTAAATAACATTACATTTTTTTTCTTTTTATTTTCTTGTGAATGAAAGGAAAATTTTTTTATCAAAGAAAACACGAGAAACACGTATTTACATAGGCTAAGATAATAATAATAAATAAAAAAATCATCTTCCTATCCATGTATTACGCGAACTTGGTCAATCGAGGTTGAGCAATTTCATTTGCCTCAGAGGAGTATAAGACTTAACCAAATGATTTAGCAATTTTAATAATTTTAACTCTAAATTTATCTGTTTTGCATAATTCTTAAATTTATACGGTAATATATGACTCAGAAATTTAATATAATTTTTTTTTTCATGAGATGTCCTTCGTTTAATTAGAGTTTTATTTTTAATGACTTTATTTTATTCTTGATAGTAGATTTTAAGAAAAATATTTGTATTTTAACACGAATATACTATTCTTTTGAATAAAATACAAAGAGAGTAATATTACGGTTGGTGGATTAAATAATTATAGAAAAAGAGCGAGTAGCCTTTGGAGGAAGTATGGAAAAGTCTAGACATAATGAGGAATTTGAGTCAAAATGGGAGATATGTAACGGATAATAAATAGATCCCTCGAGTCAATCCAAAAACTCCGTTTCTTTGTTTGCCCAAATTAATCGAAATAAGTTGCAATTACTAACCCACCACCACCGCTTTCCAATCACACAACACACCATTTTCTTCACTTTGAAACCCCCACCCATATTTATTCCTGCAACAACTCTTCCATTACAATAATCAACCCCTTCGCTTCCCCTTCTCACCCTTTTTCTCTTTCCCTTTCCTCTTCAATGGCCTACCATTAACACCCTTCAATCATCTATTTCTATCATTAACATCCTTCAATCATTTATTTCTATCCATTAGCTTCCGACGAACCTCACGTTCCTGTAAAAGTGTAAGCAAAAGCAAGGTATAGACATATATGGTTTTCTTTTTCTTCTTCTTCTAGTTTTTACATTACACATATCATGCGATTCCTGCTGTGTATATCATTCATTTCTCCGCATGCATGCGATATGTGACTTGAAAGTGATACTGATAGATTTGTTTTTTTTAATGAAGTTTATTTTTTATGATTATTGTTATTGTTACTGTGATTATCATTCGGATACGATGTTAAGAGACACAACTAATCTGTGACTTGAGAGTGATACTGATAGATTTGTTTTTGTTTTTATTAATGAAGTTTATTTTTATGATTACTGTTATCATCGTTCGGATAGAATGTTAACAGACACAACTACGCTGGGTAGGTGGAAAGGCTATATAAGAAGAGATATGTTGCGTACGTAGTGGATTCAGTTCAGACACTTCCTCCGTCAACATCAACATCATCGTCATCATGTCTTCTTCCAATAAACACTGGCCAAGCATGTTCAAATCCAAGCCTTGCAATTCCCAAAACCAATGGCAGCATGACAACAACTCTTCTGTGTTGTCCACTGGATGCCAAAGAAGCCCTTATACTCCAGGTTCCTAATAGTGATGTTTCAAAGATCGCTTCTTTTTTTTCAGACTAGATGGTTACGCTCACCTTTTCATGGTGCAAAGAGAGTTTAACTCTAAACCAAACGATTGACATTTTCAATTCGTGTGTTTTGGAAATTTAATTTATTTTGTTTGTGGTGTGCATTTGTAGGAAACGAAGAGAAAGGTCCAGAACCAAAGGCAAGATGGAATCCAAAGCCCGAGCAAATTCGCATTCTAGAAGCCATCTTCAATTCTGGGATGGTGAATCCCCCAAGGGATGAGATAAGGAAGATCCGGGTGCAGTTGCAGGAGTATGGCCAAGTTGGTGATGCAAATGTCTTCTACTGGTTCCAGAATCGCAAATCCAGGAGCAAGAACAAGCTCCGCCACATCCAAAACTCAAAGAACCACAACACAGAAAGAGAAATCCCTCAAATCACACCATCTTCAACCTCATCCTCTTCCTCTGACAAATCCTACTCAAAAGAATTGGTGCACCCAAATGCCATCTCCTTTGGCTTCTCAAATGTCAATGATGCAGTTCCTAATTCCCCCACTGCTTCTGTGAATCAGACTTATTTTCAGTCTCACAACCACAATAACACCACTTTGCTGCCACCAGCGATTCAGTCTTTCTCATTCCCTTTGCACAACAATGATCAAGGCGTAATATTTAACAATACCATCACAACGCATGGATTTCCTGTCCCTCACTTCTCCAACAATATCATGCAATCTCAACCAAATGTTGGACCTAGCAGTGGTTTTTTTCTCAACGAGATCATCAACCATGGAACCTTCTCAAAGAAAGACCAAGATCAGGAAAAGGCTTTAAGATCAACAACAAGTGTTCCCCCAATCTCAACTCTTCCATGTCCAATCACCCAACTTCAAGGTAATATACATGTTGGAAAGGAGAAAGTAATTGAAGAAGTTACACCATTATTTTTCTTAATCAATTTTTTAAAAAAAAAATGTGTGTAAGGAAAAGTAAGTTTAAATAAAAGTTTCTTATGTTATGTAGTGCATATTTATTAGGTAAGGAGTAGTTGTGTGATTAGGGTATATGTGGTGTAGTGTTGATGTAGATGGACGTGTGCATGGGTTGATTGGGTTTTGGAGTGGCACATGAGAGATGATTCGTTTTGTGTCAGGTGTAGGTGTTGGTGATGAGGTTACAGGAGATAGAGCAAAATGTATAGTTTTCATTAACGATGTTGCATTTGAGGTAATGATGGGACCCTTCAACGTGCGCCAAGCCTTTGGAGATGAAGCCGTGCTTATCCACTCTTCCGGCCCTGTCCCCACCGACGACTGGGGCATTACCCTCCATCCGCTGCAGCATGGTGCTTACTATTATCTGGTCTGGACTTTCGTTAAACACTGCAACTTTTTTTCAAACCTTCCATGTTAATCATGTGTAAATGCATTTTTTTCAATTGTTTTTTGTTAATTAACTGGAAACTTACTTCATTCTTTCTTTTTCTTTTTTTGTATTTTTTGCAGATATAAGGAAGTGAAGCTGGAGAAGGAAAACATGATTTAGATATTTAGTTTTCTATGTTTTCGTTTGGTTGTTCCCTTTTGTCCCTACATATAGTTATTGTTACAGGGTTTGCAATATGGTTCATAAATGACTAGTTGAGTGTAGGTCTCTCAAAGTATAGAAATCGTGTCTTGGTTGACCAGGATATTTGTATTTTCATTTTATGGATACATTGTTTAACACACCATATCTTACTTTGGACACTATATAATGCTTTTACTCCAAGTAATAACATACGATAAATTCTATAGACAAAATTAAGAAAATAAATACACATAAAAAATTTATACATTTTGTACAAAATAAAGCAAATACAATAGCCGATCAAAAAGAAAATAAAGCAAAAATAATATCATCAAAATATGATTTACATGATAGAATGGATTATTTTAATGATATTAGCTAAAAACATAATTCATAAAAATGTAAATTGAAAATTAAGATAAATGTGCATTAATAAATAGAAAAGAGGGAGAGATAATTTTTCTTGGCGGTTTATGTGAGGTCATGATTCTCCCATTTTCTGCCACTTTTTGAGATGCACTACTGTTCCACGCTCCTTCTTCAGTTGCCACGATAGTTTTACTTGCGGATTATATACTTGTTTTTGTAAGTTGTCAAAAAATTTGTTTGTCAAAGTTTCATTTCCTTTGTCAAAAATACATTTTTCTTCTAAAATTTATGATGTAAACCACATATCCTAGAAAATTGTAGTCTTTCAAACTTTAGTGAGTGATCTGTTTGTCAAAACTATATCGTTTTTACGCTACCATTTAACTTGTTTCAAATATTTCTTTTCTCAGAAGCTTAATGATAAGTGATTGGTTTGTTAAGTGAGTTATATCATGTGTTTGAATCATTAACTTCTTCGATCTAAAATCCAATCAATACTTCGTACACTCATTTTTTACCGCGAATTCAAGAGAGGATGCAGGGGAACTAGATGGATTTAAGTGGATTTGAAATTGAATTGTATTTTGTTTTTTTAAGAGATTTGGAAATGATAAGGGGATTTAAATTAATGTTTCTGAAAGTTTGTGAGTGATTAAAAATCACCTCCATGAATGTGGGATTGAAATATCACCCATCCCACAAATAATTACATTTCCTTGTTCTCACACCCACTAAAACGAATATCATCTTAGTTCTTAATCCATCTTTGTCATTCCTTGCAAATACTAAATGCATCTCAAGCAAAAATAACATTAAGAAGATTTGAAAAGAAAGTTTGGTTATTTGGATTAAAGGAAAAATGATAGAGAAATGAGGGAATTTAAGATGAAAATTATGAAGTCATTGACTAATGAAATAATTTTGATATATTAAAAATGTTATAGTTTGTATAGTTTGTCAAAAAAAGTGTATATTTTTATATTATATATATATATATATATATATATATATATATATATATTTGAAGGAAAATTATTATAATTTTCATTAAAAAATATTTAAAATTAAAAATTAAAATATATTAAAATTTAAATGATTTTACTATTTTAATTATATATATTTATTATAATATAAAATATATAAAAACATTATATATATATAATTAAATACAATTAATATATAATTTTATATATAAAATAAGGGTTAACTAGTCAAAATTAGAATTAGTCCTCTTTGAAATTTTGACTCAATCTAGTTTTTTAATTTTAGAAATGTGTCGATATTATCCTTTTAACAAAATTTTTTTTATTTAGCTTATTTGACTATTTGGGGTTTCAAAATTTTATGATAGCATTTGAGTTGTTTATATCTGTTTAACACATTTATGTTTCAATGTTAACTGAGAAACATGTTTGAAATATCAAATAAACTTAACAAAATTTGATTAAAAAAAGTAAATTCATACATTTCTAGAATTAGACTAAATTAAGTCGAAGCTTAAAAAAATAACTAATTCCAATTTTCAAGAAACTAAAAATATATTTAATTTATAAAATTATAATCACTATTCACTTACGGCACAAATCTTCTTATGTATGATGAAAAGAAAGTTTGAAATAAAAAAGCATTTTCGTTTATCGTGTTTTATTGATTTTATTGCATCATTATTCGCTTACTTTTCGTCTTTGACAATATATATCTCCACTTATAAAAACACAGGGTTAGAGATGTTTATTAAAAATCGTATAAAATTATATATGTATACCTTTTTAACAGGTTAATTTAAAAAAAAAATTGTTAGTTGAAGTAAATAATCAATATTATTTCTACAATTGTATTTTACTGTTTCACATTAAATACTTTTATGAATTATTTTAGAATGTTCTTCACGTTTTTTAAATTAATATATATTTTTATCACTCTTTAAACATTTGCTATTAAATCACTGTACAAGAAAATCTCGGTACCATATCAATTTATAAATTAAAAATTTATGGTAATTAAAATAGTTTTTAAATTAATTATTATAATGAATTAGTTCCTAACTTTAATTATTAAGGATTTAGTTATTAAAAGAATTTGTCTTTAAATCTTTTCTATTAGTAGCAAATTCAAATACAAAGTTAGAGATCAATTATTTTGGTAGCAAAAAATTAATAGTTAATATTAGTAACCAATTTAGAAATTAATTCATTATAATAAACAATTTAGAAATTACCAATAATTTTTATTTTGTAAATTAGTATCTAAATTTGTTACTAAAGTAATTAATAATTTTTTATTACTAAAATTAATCATTAATAAAATATTTTTTTAATAAAATATTTTTTTGAAGTAATCTCTGTTAGGAAAAGAAATTCAATTTTAGAGACATAAATAAAATCTTAAAAGAATTGAGAGATTTAGGAGTAATTAAGAAAAAGAAGTGGAAAAAGTGATTTGGAAGTGAAGCTTGTGCGGAAGAAGAAAAAGGGTGTGGCCAGAAAGGGAATGATGCTAACGTTTTCAGAGAAAATGGTAGTTTTTGTCTTGAACTGAGATGAAGACAAGAGAATAGGAAATGGTTGCAGATTAGAAGGCACAGTTGCAAATTGCTTTGCGTGTGCTTTCATAACAACAGTGTTTGCTCTCTCATCTTTGATTCATGCATGCCTCGATTTGACTCAGTGATTTGGATACATCTCTGCCATTTGAAAATCCCTCACACGTCACACCTCATTCCTGAACATCCATTTTCATCTGCATCAACCATCATCTCCACATGTTATCATCAACAAATACAATCATCACCTCAAAGACTTCCAAATTCATATTATGTGAAGGATATCATCATTTTCCGGTTTCTCTCTCTACAATATATATATATATATATATATATATTAACTATGTTTTTAGTCTTTATGGATTAAATATGTTTTTACTCCCTCAAGTTTCAGCGACATTTGGAATTAGTTCTTCATCAAAACTTTTGACCAATTTAGTCCTTCATCTTTTAAAATGTATGAATTTAGTTCTTTTAACCAAATTTTGTTAAGTTTATCTAACGTTTCAAGCGTATTTCATTATAGTATTTAAATTATTTACACTGTTTGACACATTTTTACTTCAATGTTAACTTAAATACTATCATGAAATATACGTCAGATAAACTTAACAAAATTTGGTTAAAAGGACTAAATTCACGCATTTTGAAAGATGGAGGACTAAATTGGTATAAAGTTTTGATGAAGGACTAATTCCAAAATTCACTTAAACTTGAGGGACCAAAAACATATTTAACCCTTAAAGTATTAGGCTTTAAAGTAATAGACGATTTTGGTTTCTGTCGCTCTTTCAAAATCCTCCAAATCCTAAAAGATGAGTCCCAAAACTTGGCAAGAAGAGTTAAAAGAATTAGAAGAGAGGCATGACCACAAAACAAAGAGATTTGACACTAGTCAAAAAATTAGATATGGATATGAGTCAATTCTATGGGTGTTTGTTTTCATATAGGTTAAACATTTGAAACATAAAAAAAGACTAAAAATCGAATATTTTTTATTCTCCTTTGATAAACGACCATAGATCCTTATTCCCGAGCCTTATTTCTCGATGCTTGAAAAATTCAAAACCAAAAGTTTCTGGTGAAAACGACAAAATTTTCTCCAAAAAGTTCACCTTATCCGATTAAAATTAGAAAAAAAATACTGGGGAAAAACAAAACTAAAAGTATGAGACGACAACCAATCTTGTAATAATTGAATCATTGTTTTCTTGGAATTAAAAAATGGAAGAGCGGAAAATGTATTCAGTGAGAAGGAAAAGACAAAGGAACATTCAATATCCTCAGAAGCCTCGAAACCCTAAAAGATGAGTCTCAAAACTGAGTAAGAAGAGTTAAAAGAGTTAAAACAAAGGAATGACAAAAAAAACCAAAACATTTGACAAGTGTGGAAAAATTAGATATTGATATAAAGGTCAATTTTAGGGGTGTCTACTTTCATATATGTTAGAAAAGATACATTTGTTATCTTGATTTTAAATTATGATTTAATTACTCGGATGATACCCACTTTGGTAAAGGTGTGTCAATCTGGTATTCGTTTTTAAAGAAGTGTCAATTGCACCTTAACTTTTGAAAAAAATGTTTCAATTAGGTATTTTTCAAACAGAAATTATTAAGGTCGTTAACAGCGTGCCACGTGTCAATATGTGATTTTTTAAATTTTTTAAATTTTTTGTTATTTTTTTAAAAAATTTTAAATTGTTTTTACATTTTTATTTATTTTGCAAAAAAAAAAATTGCCACATGTTAGGTTCCTGGTATAACACGTGGTATTGTCAATGTCACTATCAAATGTCATTTGTTAATTTTAATTTTTTTCCCGTATATGTCTTCTTGATTCAATTTAGTCCCTACTTAGGTATCTCTGATTCAATTTTGTCCCATTTTTTTAATAATTAAAATTTTTTTAATTCATTTTTTATAAGATTAAAATTAAGTATAAATGTTTTTATTAAATTATGTACTGATATTTACATTGTTTCTCTCCAATTTCAAATCAAATTTATTATTTGTATAACGTTATACTAATATTTTTTTATTAAAAATGACTTTTTAACATATTACATTATTGTATATTATTAGCTTATGTTTTGTTAGTTATTACTTTTATTTTCAAAATAGAACAATATTGTCTCTCACTAATTTTAAACCAATTTTTTTTATTTGCATGAATATTATACTAATATTTCTTTTTATTAATTAGTTTTAATCTTATCAAAAATGGATTAAAAAAATGTTTTAATTATTAAAAAAAATTGGGTCAAAATTGAATCAGGAATACATAAGTAAGGACTAAATTGGATCAATAAGACATATAGGGGGTTAAATTGAAATAAAGACAATGACATTTGATGGTAACAGTGACATGTGGCATTGCTTGTGGCACTGACAATGTCATGTGTCACACCAGGAACCTGACATGTGACATTTTTTTTACAAACACAAAATTAAAAAATATTTATAAAAAATATCACATATTGATACGTGGCACGCGACATTAGTCACTTCTATCTGAAAGAGACCTAATTGAAACATTTTTCAAAAGTTATGATGCAATTAACACTTTTTCAAAAAACAGATACCAGATTAACACATCTCTACATACCATTCGAGTAATTAAGCCTTAAAATCAATTTAAAGTAAAAATACCAATTTTAAAATCAGTATCGAATCAATTTATAATCATTCAAACTATTTTTTTAGAACGTGTAGATTTAGATTCCAATCACGAGCTTTAAAAGTGAAAACTAGTTTTTTTAAATATAAATTTAAATTTAATTTCAATCCAAATTATTTGCATTTATAATAGATTAAATTAGCTCGTTAATATTGAGTTTGGTACAATTTTATAAATCTTTTGTCCTTCTCTACCAACTCTTGAAAAGCTGTAATCTTATACATTTTTGTTATCATTTGTCTTATAAATTAATGAACGTGAATTTGTTTTTCCTATATGGGAAAACTCATAATATATGCTATCGCCAAATGATCAGTAAAGTTTGTAAGAAGATTGCTTCCCCTTTTTGGTTCAAGTTCGGTGGAAAAAGCTTTCTCACACAAGTCACTCAGAAAATTAAATTTGTGCAAGTACCACAACTTCTATTAAATAGATGTGATATATCCTTTATCTTAAATTTCTATAGCTATTTAGCTAGAATCAAAAGTAAAGTAACGATAATATTTCCTTATTATTCAATATTGTATAGTTTTGAATATATCAACAGGCTCAGTTCAGTGTAACCGAGTGCGTTTTGTTCAGTAGAAAAAGTAGCAGTTTTGTAGGATTTGTTTGAAAAAAAATCCTGAAACTCAAAAACGTTACAAATTGAATTGAAAGCACAATTTTATTAGTAATCATGCAAATGCAACCTGGAAAAAGAAACTATGTTCTAATTTAAATAACTTTACTTTGAATTCTATAACTTCTAATATAAACAAGTAACTCTTATTTATAAAAATGTCATCAAACATTCTTTACGTCATTTTTTTTTTGTCAGCATAAATCTGATGACTTGATGATGGACCAAACACAAATTTTAACTTCATATTTATCATTTGTAAAGATAAATAATAAATTCTCTCAGGTTTATGAAAATAGATGGATGTGTCCCACTTTTTTTCATGACTTTGAGGCTTGTATTGCATGCAGCATTCCGAAAATCCCTACAACACCACTTATTGGTTTATTGCTTTTCAGAAAAAATAAAATAAAACGTTGGTCATTGGCTGATTTTGTGAACGTGACCGAAGCCAAGTACACGAAACAGGGTAAAAACTAGAAACAGACATTGAGAAATTGCAAAAGGGGATTCCCAATTCAAATGAGGGGTCTCTTTTTGTACAATAAAAGTACTAAAATACATAACCATAATTGGATATTGAAAAATGAAATAATTAATTGAAGAATGCAATACTAAAAGTTCTCATTTGATAGGAACCTAAAGTTCTTCTCAGAAATAGTCCATAAACTCATAGGCTCTTTATATATATATATATGGATCACAAAGACTAAAAACATTGAGCTTCAATAATGCTATATAAATGAGTTGGATGAATATGAAATATTAGAGGAAAAAACAGGTCCTTTTCTTGCGTGGTTTCTTCTTTGGCTTTGGTGGCCTCAATGCCACCTTTATTGCAGCATCAAAAACTGTCTTCACATTCTGCAAAAAAACAAACACAGATCACCAGTTCATGACTTTGCATTTTTCTTCATACAGATACATCATACTATTCATTACTATGATGTTTCAAACAATTTTATCATTTAACTTCATCTCAGAGAATAACTTGGGTTCACGTAAAAAAAAAAAACATGGCTCAAAGTAGTTCAATATGAAATTCACCTGCTGTGTTTTGGAGCTGCACTCAATATATGTGACTGCACCAATCATTTTCTTCAATTCTTCACCCTGTTCACAGCAATCATTGTTAAACCGTTATGCATGCAAAGTAGTAATTGCAGTTTAAGAATGACCCTTTTTTTTTCAATTTTATGAGAACATGCCTGAGCAGTGGTAATTCGTGTGACTCCGGGATGATCAATCAGAAACTGCTTGTCATCTCGCAAATCTGTTCATACATAAGATTTAAATGGAAACTTGTGTTAGGTTTGAAGTCCATTGACGAATTTGCGTGCTGTGTAAGCACTAATGGATCAAATTTTAAAATATATTTGATGATTTCTGTACACATGAAGCTATCAAACTACGCTATATATTGCGTAAAATAAAACAAAAGTTGGAAAACTATGTTTAGTAACTCTTGTTACTTCCTCTGTTTTCTGCCATGACACGAGTCACAACATTCAATAGAACAAATGGTATACCCAATTTCACATTTTTCCCATAAAAGCAAAAAAAGTAAAACAAAAAAGTGAAAAAATGGTTACTTGTGAACCCATGATGACGATTGTTATGGTACTCGAATGAAATTTAGCTTACCTAGTTTTGTTCCCACCAGCACTATAGGCACATTTGGAGCATAATGTCTGAGCTCAGGTATCCACTGCTTGTCAAGAATCCAACATGAATGCGCATGTTTATTTCAATTATTTGACAAAACAAATCTGAAAACTAAGTGAAGTTACAAACAACCTTTTTGGAAATGTTCTCATAACTGGCTTTGCTGATGAGAGAATAGCACAACAAAAACACATCAGCTCCTCTATAGCTTAAAGGCCTTAGCCTGTTGTAATCTTCTTGTCCTACAATCAAAATTTTATTCCAAATCACCAATTATCTTCATCGTTAAAGTATGTTGGGATTTTTGTTCTCTTTATATATGAATTATAATCACAGAGAGATTGTAGTTCTTTATATATGACATTGATCGTATACATATAAGACATTCAACACCACTTTTATCCTAAAATCTGAAGACAATAGATTATGAGTTTTTCATCTTATACCTTATATAGTGTTTAATTTTGTGTTTTTCACGTAACGTGGGACTTTGAATCACACTTTATTATTATTCCCAAGAAAATAGAATATAGAAGTTAAGTTAAGAAAGAAGGGTGACGAACCTGCAGTATCCCATAAACCAAGATTCACGGTACTACCATCCACCGTTACATTAGCACTAAAATTGTCAAACACTGTTGGAACATAATCCTTGGAGAGAAAAGAAAAGAAAATAATATTAGCTTCCTTACATTAGTAGGAAATATATTTTACAGAAACATACCGTGGGGAACGTGTTGCTGGTATAGGATATGAGCATGCATGTCTTTCCCACAGCACCATCTCCAACTGTTACACACTTGATAAACCTGGCCGTACTCATTCTTCTATCTTCCAATGCTTAGAAAGTAGTGGAACAATATCTATGAACAAGTTTTTGAGGTAGAAATAACGAAAGTCTACTTCAGTTGTGGCTCATGGAATTGGTCATATTTATAAATTGAAGTGATTACTCTGGAAAAGCATTTCTTTTCTTTAAGTGCAAGGACACAAAAAACAAGATATGGTTGTAGCAAAGTAGGTATAGTGCTGGCGTTAGTTGGTTAAGTGTGGGAGAAGGGAGGTAATGAATCATGAAAAGCCAAGAATTTGCCTAATTAACCAATACACTATGATGGAGTTAAAGAACAAATTCAGCTATGATATGATGAAAAGTAAGTCAAATAGTTTGTTGCGTTCTATTTGGTATGTTTTTGTTTCATCCAGCATCTCTCTTATACTTTTCTTTGTCGTGGGTCCACTTTAGTTAGAGAAATCCAAAACTGAATTGCTTTTTACTTCACCTTGTTTGTTGAAAATTATGAAACATTTAAACATCTTAAAAATATAAAATGGGATTTAATGCTTTCTTTATAAAAGAAGCAAGAAGATTAATAAGTTGTTTCAGAGGGACATTGAATATTGATTATGATTGGCAAATGAAGAAAACAAAAGACAAAGTGAGTATTTTTTTTTTACATCTTGATTTAAATCAATCTTCTTTTATCTATATTTTATAGTTCAGTCATACTGTCTCTAATCATGCGCATTTTCTTTTACCCAAAGTTAAGCTTTTATAATTCTAATTCATTAAAGATCTAGTACAGGAGAATTATGCAATATTGGCAGGGATAATTAATTGTTAGGTAATTATTTGTCAATCTGACTTTGTGCTAAAACAAAAGTGGTTAAAACTTTGTTCTTATAAATAATATTCAAATAAACAGTTTTATAGTCTTACTTATATCGAGAATGTTATGAGGATAATTTATTTCTACAAAAAATTTAAAATACTCTACGATAAAATATGTTGTTGGGTCAAAAAAATTCAAAAGAAATTAAGTCAAGAATTTTATAAGTAATTAGATTACTTAAAATTACACAATTTCAAAATTGATCAAAAAAGTAAAATCTTTATGTTCTTTATATTTTCAAAATCATTTTTTTCTTTGAATTCTCTCACCAACTCGATTTTGGTTAGAACGTTTTGATGCATCTCTCTTCTCCATCCTTGTAATAGAAAACATCAAGGGAAATGGCAAACTCTTAAACCTCCAAGTTTCTTTAAGGAACTCTATTAATCCGCTTCCAAGGGAAGTTTCTTAAAGAAGATCTTATGAAAAAATTATTCTCAGATCTGAAAGAACAAGAAGAATTCTCAAAAGTTATTTCAATTATGACTCAATTTAAGGTAAATTTTACGAGAGGGAAGAGACTATATTTATAGATGCATATCTCCCATTGCACCTAAGCTACAAAGATGTGGGACACATCTTCCCTTGCTATCTCCATGGGTTAGTGGTCCTATGCAAGGGCAATGGAAGCCCAATTAGAGGCCCAAAACTAACCTAAAAACAAGTTCACTTACGTTCCTACAACAAGGAATTTTTTATTGTACTTCCAAAATTACTTCTACACCAAAATATATTTTAAATTTTAAAATTATTCTTTGACCATTTGATGGAGTAACATATCTGACCCCAAAACTGTTTTCGAATGTCAACTTTCCGTAAAAGATATAACCATACGTCGACATCCGGTGAAAATCGTAGACTTTCAAATATCGATA
>Ga0209589_1005439_pt1 | contig 21604 bp, 22 predicted proteins | sample CowpeawhiteBW_FD_187525 | JGI IMG/M metagenome (GOLD analysis project Ga0209589, IMG submission 187525) | Root nodule microbial communities of legume samples collected from California USA - Cow pea white BW (SPAdes) (version 2) | ecosystem: Host-associated > Plants > Roots > Nodule | place: USA... | reverse complement strand
ATAGATTCAAAATTATATTTAAATCATAAAAAAACAAGATTACCGAATTGCACTTTATTTTAAAAGTAATTAAAAATTATCATTATATAAGTTTGATTTATCGTAGAAAAAATATGAAAATTTATAAATGAAACTAACATATTTCAATAAAAAAATATTTAAAAGAAAATGTATTAAAAAAATTTATAATTAAAAATTACTTTTTAAACCTTATTTTATAACAATTTTCAAATTTTCGTTATTAATTATTTTTGTAAACGTAAGTTAAAAAGTCTTATTTTTATATCATATTCATAATTAAGCTGGAAAATAAATTGCGGACATAATTATAATCTTGATATCACCCTCAAACCATTACATAACAGAGATAATTGAAAAATAGAGAAATTTTCATCTTTCTTCCCCTTTCTCTCCGCCAAGATTGATTGGAGGGAGAGAGACATGATGAATTCAAGTGGATTAGAGTGTTAAGTTTGTGTTGTTCACTTTAAGTGGATTAAAGGTGAAAGTGGGTGGATTTAGAGTAAAGTTTGTTAAAGTTTGTGAGTAATTTGATGGATGTGATAGATTAAACATTATATTTAAATCAAGGAAAAACAAAATTACCAAATTGTACTTTATTTTAAAAATGATTAAAAATGAAAGTAACATATTTTGATAAAAATATATTTAAAAGGTAATGTAATAAAAAAATTATAATTAAAAATTACTTTTTAAACCTTATTTTATAACAATTTTCAAATTTTCGTTATTTTTACATCATTTTCATAATTATGCTAAAAAATAAATTGCGGACATAATTGTAATCTTGATATCACCCTCAAACCATTGCATAACAGAGATAATTGAAAAATAGAGAAATTTTCATCTTCCTTCCCCTCTCTCTCCGCCAAGATTGATTCGAGAGAGAGGGACATAATGAAGTCAAACCACTACATAACAGACATGATTGAAAAATAGAGGAATTTCCCTCTTCCTTCCCTTCTCTCTCCCTCATCGTTGATTGAAGGGATATGGATAGGATGGATTCAAGTGGATTAGAGTGTAATCTTGTCTTTTTCACTTTAAGGTAATTAAAGGTGAAAGTGAGTGGATTTAGGGTAAAGCTTGTTGAAGTTTGTGAGTGATTTGATGGATGTGATAGATTAAAATTTATATTTAAATCATAAAAAAACAAGATTATCGAATTGTACTTTATTTTTAAAATAATTAAAAATTATCATTATATAAGTTTTATTCATCGTAGAAAAAATATGAAAATTTATAAATGAAAGTAACATATTTTAATAAAAAATTATTTAAAAGACAATATATTAAAAAAATTTATAATTAAAAATTACTTTTTAAACCTTATTTTATAACAATTTTCAAATTTTCGTTATTAATTATTTTTGTAAAAATAAGTTAAAAAGCCATATTTTTATATCATATTCATAATTAAGCTGAAAAATAAATTGCGTACATAATTGTAATCTTGATATCACCCTCAAACCATTGCATAACAGAGATAATTGAAAAATAGAGAAATTTTCATCTTCCTTCCCCTCTCTCTCCGCCAAGATTGATTCGAGAGCGAGGGACATGATGAATTCAAGTGGATTAGAGTATTAAGTTTGTGTTGTTCACTTAAAGTTGATTAAAGGTGAAAATGGGTGGATTTAGAGTAAAGTTTGTGAGTAATTGGATGGATGTGATAGATTAAACATTATATTTAAATCAAGGAAAAACAAGATTACCAAATTGTACTTTATTTTAAAAATGATTAAAAATTATGATTGTATATGTTTGATTTGTGTAGAAAAAATATTAATCTGTATAAATGAAAATAAATTATTTATTTAAAAAATATTTATAAAATAATGTAATATTAAACCTTATTTTAGAACAATTTTCAAATTTTTGTTATTAATTATTTTTGTAAAAATGGTTTCAAAAGCCATATTTTTACATCATTTACATAATTAAGCTGTGAAATAAATTGCGGACATAATTGTAATCTTGATATCACCCTCAAACCATTGCATAAAAGAGTTGATTGCAGAATAGAGGAACTTCCATCATCCTTCATCTCTCTCCGTCAAGGTTATTTAGCGGGAGAGGGAGATGATGAATTCAAGTGGATTACAGTGTGAAGCTTGTCTTTTTCACTTTAAGTGGATTAAAGGTGAAAGAGAGTGGATTTAAAGTACAGTTTGTGAAAGTTTGTAAGTGATTTGATTGACGTGATAGATTAAAAATTATATTTAAATCAAGGAAAAACAAGATTATCAAATTGTCCTTTATTTTAAAAATAATTCAAAATTATCATTGTATAAGTTTGATTTGTTGTAGAAAAAAATATTAATATGTATGATTGAAAATAACATATTTCATTAAAAGAATATTTATAATATAATGTAATAAAACAATTTACAATTAATAATTACTTTTTAAACTTTATTTTAGAACAATTTTCAAATTTTTGTTATTATGTAGATAAAATTTTTGATTTATTGTAGATAAAATATGAAAATGTATAAATGAAATTAACATATTTTAATAAAAAAATATTTAAAAGATAATGTAACAAAAAATTTTATAATTAAAAATTACTTTTTAAACCTTATTTTATAACAACTTTCAAATTTTCGTTATTTTTACATTGTTTTCATAATTATTCTAAAAAATAAATTACGGATATTATTGTAATCTTGATATCACCCCTGAACCATTGCATAAAAGACATGATTGAAAAATAAAGGAATTTCCCTCTTCCTTCCCCTCTCTCCCTCATCGTTGATTGGAGGGAGTGATGAAGGATTATCTTGTTCCTTTTTAAGATTATTGAATATGGTGTGAGTTGATTAAGAAAGCTAAGTGAAATCCCCATTGGACATTAATATAGCAAGCTATCTAGATGTGAAGGTTCCTTTCACAAAGCTCAAGAGAAGAAGATGATAGATTGATTCAAAACAAAAAGGAAATGGAAAGCACATAAACCATAAAAACCAAGAAAAATTAAAGGAAGAAGAAAACATAAAACGAAAGGGAAAGAAATGGTAAAAATGTGAGAAGCACACCACTACAAGGCTAGGCTAGAAGCCATGGCAACCTTGAAGATGAGTGGATGTGTGCTGCCACTTGCTATGCAAGATAAGGCTTAAAAGTATGCACTCCCAAGGGAGGAAACTCTCACAAATGGTTGAGACACAAGAATGTTTTTACTTCAAAATTTTCAACCCTTTTACATGTCTAGGAGAACCCCTTATATAGAAGAGTTTAGGGGCCTCTAAGAAAATATAAGATACCTAAGGATGTCTCTACAAAAACCTAACCCTAGCTTCTAGAAACTAGGTCAAATAAGATTACAAAAATGAGAGACAAAAGAGCTAACTATGGTGTGTGCAAGGCTAATTGTAACGTCCCTAAGGAATATTACTATTATTTACTAAACAAATTCCATAATAAAATAGATACCGAATATAATATAAAACCATTTCCCAAAAAAAAAATGCGGGAAAATTTGAAACGGTATACAATGTAATAATTACCGGAGTCCATAATAATAAAACCGAAATAAAATTCAAATGGCTCCCATAAGGTTACAGTATTATCTCAAAACCAAAATAAATAATATATATAAAAAAATTCCCAGATATCCCTCACTCCGTGTTTAGGCATCTCCTGGCCCACCTGGCAAATCATCTACTCCCGGATAACGAATCATCCGATCATCGCCACACACACAGAAAGGGTGAGCTATGCACAATATAGATATAAACAATTACGTGAAATAAATATGCCACCCATCCCAAAATAACATAATTAATTATCTCATTATCAAATTACCCAACCATGACTGCATAATCCTTCATGAGTCGTATGCATGAACTAGGTCTTGGGACTTTCCTGTGCTCCCACGAAACTAACTCATTCGTGATCCAACCCTATGAGCCTATCCTGCTTATAGTCCTGCCCTACAGACTCCTCGCCTGTAGTATAAACATCCAAGTCTCATAACTTGGACCCTGGCACGCACACAATCACCATACTATGGACTCCTCGCCCAATAGTAGCCGACGGGAACATCACAATTCCTTGCCCATCGTGCGCCCGACACATGCAATCACCATACTAAGGATTCCTCGCCCATTAGTAGCCAATGGGAACTCAACTAGTTCCATGCCCATCATGTGTCCAACCACCAAGCACATCCCAGACCCCTATTGGACTTAGTCCTTCAAGCCCAAACATCACACCACATGCATATACAATCTAAACTTGGTATAAACAGCCAAGACACACTCACAAACACATAAAAACATAGTAAATCACATAAACTCGCTTAAGCTAGGGACCCTCGCCCAAGCTAGGCCTTCTGCTCTGCTTAGGCTAGTTCGCCTCGCCTGAGCGAGCTTAAAACAACCACAATCTTGCGTTACCTCGCTTAGGCGAGATTCCCTTGCCTGGGCGAGCTGCACCATCGCTCAAAGTAACACTCACCCCTCGCCTAAACGAGGAATCACTTAACAATGTCATTTCTCATTGCGACCTCGCTCAGGCGAATGTCTCCCGCCTGAGCGAGACAGAGTCGCTCAAAACACCAATACTTCCCGCCTGAGCGAGATATTGCGCTCAAAAGTGCCCAAGTTTACTCGCGACCTCGCTTAGGCGAGCTGTCCCTCGCTTGAGCGAGATTAAGTCGCTCAACACCAAACCAAGGTCGCTTGGGCGAGCAGCGTGACCCAAACCAGACGTGAGGTTCTACAACTCTCGCCTAGACGAGATAGACTCGCTTGGGCGAGACTTGCAGAGTTCCCTCACTGTCACACACGCATTTTACCCAAAACAGTGTCAATTCATACCCAAAAATATACCACCAAACATGCAATCGATACTAATGTAATTGTAATGGCAATTAGCACCCAAAACCTTGCTTTTAACATATATTGACAACCACATTCGAACATACAACCATCAACAACCTAAAATATCAAAAACCCTCCTCCCTCAACACATTACCCATACATAATCATACACACAAATTTAAATACCCCAATTTCCAATCACAGCACATCAGGCACAAATTTTTCCAATCAAACATGAACCAATTGGGACTCAAAATCATAACACTGACAGATTATTTACATACCCAAAGTACATCTCCCCTAACTTGAAAATTTGATTGAGATTGGGAAGAAGATTGGTTTTCCTTGGTTTGCCAATGAAGTGCCACCGACTCCCTCTCAGTTCAGCCCCTTTTTCGCACCCAAACCTCACCTCTCAACCTCAATTTCGTGCTCTCTCTACAATAAGTCACCATAGATGCTAAAACCCTTCCCTTTACCTAAGTTTTGGCTTTTATAGGTGCCTTTAAGAGGGTTATAAAAAAATAAAACGAGTTTTGGGTTTTAAATTCCTCTTCAATGTTACTTATTTGGTAATTTCCCAACCCCCTTGGCTGCCCCATTCTGCTAGGCTTTTCTTTACCCCTTCACATTCATACCACAATGATTAGTTAGCAAAAATAAAGTTTATTCTTTGCCCACCAAGGTTTGAACCCATGACCTTCCACTCATAAGGCCAAAGCACAACCACTATGCCAAATCACATTTGGTGATATACACAATTAACATAAGTTTACATTTCATATTCCACACTCTTACATATTATTAAAAATAAATCATAAAATAACAACATATAATTGGCATACATAGCACTCATGATCTGGACTTGCAATGTATTTCCTCAACTGTGAGATGTGAAACACATTATGCAAGTTGGATAGGGGAGGTAGTAAAGCGATTTCATACGCCGCTGCACCTATCTTCTATGTAATCTGATAAGGCCCGATAAACCTTAGAGTCAACTTTCTTGATTTAAGAACCCTTCCGATACCTGTGGTTGGCATCACCCAGAGAAATACATTGTCTCCTTCATCAAACTCAAGTGGTCATCTCCTCTTATCAGCATAAGACTTTTGCCTACTCTGAGTTGCTCTCATCCGGTCTTGGATCAACTTGACCTTACTGGTCGTCTGTTGCAGAAATTCAGGACCAAGCACAAAGGCTTCACCATCCTGATACCAACATAATGGGGTTCTACACCTCTTTCCATACAATGCTTCATAGGGCGCCATGCCAATACTGGAATGGTAACTATTATTGTAGGTGAAATCCACCAAAGGTAGCACATCATTCTAGTTTCCCATATGATCCAACACACAAGACCTCAATAAGTCTTCTAGAGATTGGATGGTCCGCTTAGACTGTCCATCTGTCTGAGGATGATACGCTGAACTCCTCCTCAACTGTGTACCCAATGTCGCCTGCAACGATTGCCAAAACCGTGAGGTGAATCTAGGGTCCCGATCTAATACTATGCTTTCGAGTACCCCATGCAATCTTACCACCTCTCGCACATACAACTCTGCTAACTTGTCCATCGACCACTTCTGATTCATAGGTAGGAAATGTGCACATTTTGTCAGTCTGTCTACTATCACCCAAACTGAATCATGGCCCTTAGTCGACCGCAGAAGATGTGTCACAAAATCCATAGAGATACTGTCCCACTTCCACTGAGGCACGTCCAGTGGTTGCAGGGTACCTCCCGGCCTTTGATGTTCAATTTTGGCCTTTTGACATATGATGAGTTCAAATTTTTTCGCTCATTTAATATTTAAATTTGGGGATTTAATTGAATTTTCTATGCTTAAAGATTGATTTAATTAGGATTTGTGATTATTGGATTTATTGAGTAAGTTTGGTAAAAGTGGCGTAAAAATTGATTTTAGTTGCATAAAATATTATTGGATATTCTAATTAATGCAGGTGGAATTTATTTTTGGTCATTAATAGTGTGGATTTAAAATATTCAAAGTTACAAAATAAGTCCAAAATCAGAAAATTCTGGAAAAGAATAAATCAGGAGCTAAATGCACCCCTAGATTTTATTTGCACACTCCTTCTAAAGTGGACCACCAAAAACCTGTTCTACACCCCTAGTTTTCACTAAGTTTCACCCCTCCTACCACTTAAACTTCATTCACTCAAATGCTGCCATGTGGTAATCCTCAACTTTTAAAATTGGCCAACCAGAACAAGCCACGTGGCAACAATCCTTGCACTAACAAGCTGTCCAATGGAAGGCTGCCACGTCATCATCTTCATCTCCCAAAATAGAAACCCTAATTTTCCTCAAACCCTAGCCGCCACCATCAACCTCCACGGCAGTCGCCGTCGTTTCCGACCACCGTCTGGATTCACGCACCAGCAGCTCAACCTTGCGCCACCGCGACGCGCCACCACCATCACCATTTTCCATCTCCGCACACCACCTGAACCAAGCACGAGCCACCATCAACACCACCACATCTCTTCGTTCACGCTGCAAACACCACCACCGCATCTGAACCTCGCCGGCCTCCACACACCTTGCAACCACGACGAAGCTGTAGCAGCAACTCCACCATCTTCATTCACGCCTGCACCTGCGAGACTCGTACCAGCAGCGCCATTCAAGCCACGGCAGCCACGACAATCGCAACTTCACCACCATCTTTGAACAGGAACCACGTCGGAACATCACGAACGTGAGTGCGAGAACCCGTTCCAGTAGCTCCAAACGCAAATGCAGCAGCAGCAACGCAAGCACACCATGCCGTTGGACCACCATGAGCCACCACGCCAATCGCCGGAACAACACCATCGCACCACCGCGCCTTCGCCGTCAAATGCGCAGCCAAGGGAGGAAGGAGGAAGGAGGAGCAAACCCTAATTCTGGAAAGAGTCTCTGCGCCACGTGTCAGACTGCTATTGGACAGTCCAATTGGTCAACTGGTGAACTCTGGTCAAATGGTCAAAGTCAGCAGTCAACTATGGTCAAAACTGCAAAAATGGTTAAATAAGGGGCCAAATTGGAAATTTGGCAGAAATTAAGTTGCTAATTAATTAAATAAAAATAAAAGATTTTAGCAACCGACAGATAAAGCCCAAAGTCCAGTTGAAGCCTATATAAAGAGACTTAAGGGAGCAGAAGGACGAACAACTTAGACACTTAGAACTCTCTGGTTTTGGCAGACACCGTAATCCATCACATCTCTCATTCTTTCTTTTCTTTTATTTTCTTTCCTTCATATCATCAAAGCCATGGAGGGCTAAGCTTTTAGGGTTGATTCCACTGTAATTTCTTAACTCGATTATGAGGTTAGATGAATTTATGTGTTTGTTATTTTGATTATTGTTGTGGTTTTTGTTTATCTATATCCTTTGCTTCTTAATCGAATAGAAAATAATGATTTTAAATCTACATGCATGCTAATCATGAGTAAAAAGGTTTTTAAATTAAATTGAGACTTTACTTTGATTTTATTTAGAAACTTTCATTTGATTAAATAAGTTTTTGCCAATAATTGAGACTTTACTTTGATTAGTGGTAATTACTTTAACTAAAATTAGTCAAGACTTTACTTTGATTAATTAAGTTTTCTATTTGGTGAAGAAACAAAGGAATAAACATGATTAGGCATAGTAAGATGAATTGAGACTGTACTTTGATTGAATTTACTATGGACAATTTAACAATTCTCACTTTTAATTGAGACTGTACTATTCCTGTAGAGAACAAATAAGATGAGTTAGGCACAAGCGTCACCTTACAATGTAGTCCGCTATCTCCAGAGTTGGCGTCTCCCCGGTTGATACATGTCAGCTTGAACCCAGGAGGGGTTACCTGCAGAAGAGTCTCTGAAGCTTAAGTAAGTCAAAGCTCTCAGAAGGTCAAATCAGTGATTAATGAATGCGTACCTTTAATTACTGGGGTTCACGTGTATTTATAGAGCATTAATGATGCCTGATTATCTCATGGGCCGGGCCTTGACTTGGGCTCTAGCTTGGGCCATGAGTGGGCCTAGGCCCTAACCCAGGCCCTTAAGACCTATTGAATGTGGGGCTTCTATTTTCACTAAGTTAATTGGAGTTGTCGGCCTGGGCTTTAATCTTATCGGGTCTGCTGGAGTAGCCGGCCTGGACCGGCTACCTATCTAAGGTTACCTGAGGTGCAGGTTATTCTTCTAGAGGTATAGGTTAAAATCAGTACAAGTTAGGCTGACTCGACCAAGGCTGAATACTTGGCTGCCTTGATATATACATTGTTTATTTATTTGGTCGAGTTTGGTTAGGTGCGGTACACTAGTCCCCCAGCCTTGTCCGATAAGATTTGTCGGTCTAGGGTGATATGTATTGGTAAGCTAGTGGAACCAGCTAGGTGTGATACACCAGTCCCCCAGCCTTTAAGTGTGATGAACAGTGTTAAGGCTAAAAGGTGGTAACTGTCTGAAGGTAGGTGAAGGGGTGTCAGGGGTCAAATCAAGAAGTTTTGGTGCCATCATTTTTTTAAAAATTATATCTTTCGCAATGATCGTGTCGATTGGTCTGGGGTATTGTTTTGGCGGGAAGGGGTTTTCGTCGTTTGGGATCCTGGACTATAAATATAGGTTTCAAAACGGGTGAGGGGTTACTTGGTTCATTTGCGAGAGTTTTGAATTCAGAGATCTTGTGCGCATCATACTGTCCGACTAGTTCCCAAATTCAGCCAACATCTCCCCGTAAACATGAAAACAGGTATGTCTAGTAGCGATAGTATATCGTTATCTACGTCTAGTAGTAATGAGAGTACTGAGTCGGAGAGAAGTAGGGGTAGACAATTTGACGAAAAGGGTACAAGTTCTGGGGACATGGCAAGTGGTATTCCAATGGAGACGGTGAGGGACGTTCGAGAAGATCCCCCTGAAGAGTTGGCAGAAAGTAACTGGTCGGCTAAAGGCGGCTGTGGGTGGGCGGCTGCCGACGTCCGCAACCAATCGTCTTTGTTCCGGTGGTCTCGTCTACTGAACTCCTAGTTAAACTGCACACCTGTCATCTCCAAGGGCGTCAGTGGGGACATTGTTTCCTTGGAGAGAGTTAGTGCCATTGACCGGGTATGCCATGGATAGGAGGGTGCTATAGAGAAGTTTTTCTACATGTATATGTGCCATTTTTCTCAACTTCATGTGCGGTTACCGTTCGACGGTTTCACTATGGGCGTATTGTGCACATTGAATGTGGCACCTACATAGTTGCATCCGAATAGTTGGGCCTACTTCCAGGCTTTCCGCATCTTGTGCCAATCCTTATATTTGGAGCCCACTCCTTACGCTTTTTTGTACTTTTACGATACCAGACCCCGCCGGCCGGCTACTTGGCTATCCTTGATAAGTCACCCCAGTATCAGCAGACTGGATGCATTTTCCCAGTCTTTCAAGCATTTCAAGGATAGGTACTTCAAGGTTTTCGTTAAAGAAGGACGCAAGGCTCATTTTTTTAACGCAGATGGGAGTACCAAATTCCCTTTTAGTTGGACAGGCAATCCTTCTCGGTATAAGGACATGAGGATGGATAAATTATCGGCTGGTGATAAGGAGGTGGTAGAGATCTTGTTGAAGTTTGTTGATAAGTTGCCCACTAAGGGCCTAGTTAGAGTTTATAATTCGGTGCATCCGATAATAGATATCGAAGGTATCTGTTTATTACTTAAACTGTGTTAATAATTCTAAGTTGTTTTGATCCGAGTTGTAATGTAATATTGTAGGGCACATGGCGCAATCTGGAAAGAAAAACTTGGTGCTTTTCCAATCGCTGAGGAAGGAGATGGCCGTTAAGGCCAAGGCAGCTGGGAAGACTAACGTTCCCAATTTGTAGGAATCTGTGGTGGAGGTGCATGTGCACGGCGGGACAAAGAGGAAGGCTGAGTTACCGCCTCGACACGGGAGAGGAAAAGACGTGAAGAGAGTGAGGGCGGTCTTGCTCGGAATGGGGTCGGCTAGTGGAGCAGGGTCGGCCAATGGGGAGAAAGGGCCGAAATCTGGTTTGATCGAATTGCCAGAAATATCTATGAGGAAAGATATTTCAATTACCCTTCCAGATACCATTATAAACTCCATTGACGGCATGGATGCGGACCATATCGTTAGGACGATGGTCGAGTTTGGAAGCAAGGCCTTAGTATTGAGCCGCCGTGTGGCGTCTCTATATAAGAGAGAAGTGAAGGAGGGGGGTCGGGAGAGGGTGGAGGAGTTGCAGAGGAAGGTTGACAAGCTATAAGAAGAGAAGGCTGCGCTGAAGAAGGCAAAGGAGAGTTGGGATGTAGAGAGAAAGAGGTTGGCGACATAGAGGGTTCATTGTTTAGATTCTGAGGAGAAATTAAATAAGAGAATAGAGGAATTGGAGGAAGATTACGATGATTTGAAGGAGAAGTATGACGGAACTGTTGGTGGGCTTGATGATCTGAAGAATAGCATCATACAAGAACACATTAACGGTTTTGAGAAAGGGCTACGCCAAGCAGCATTTTTCCATAGGGGAATCGATGTTATGGATGTGAAGTTTGATGTTAACAAGGATGTCATTGACGGGAGGCTTGTGAATGAAGATGAAGGCAGTGATGGTGAGGAAGCGGAAGCGGGGGTGGAGGAGAAGGAGGCTGAAGAGGTGACTAAGGCGGTTGATGCTGGGCCGGTAGCTCTTGATGCGGCAGAATAGGACTTTAACTTTTATTGATTTTAAACTATTTGAGCCTATGTCTGTAATAGCAGGTACATTATGTTACGTTGGTATACTTGCGTTTCTGTTTAATGCGATTAATGTTCTGTATGTTATATGTATGCTGAGTTTCGATGATATGTGATGTTTGTGTGACGCGATGAATTGTATGTTAAGGGTGTTCAACCCAGGCCACTTACTTGGGGTAAGGGTGGGGGACTTAAACGAATTAAGTAGAAGATAAGGGTGTTCGACCCAGGCCGCTTACTTGGGGTAAGGGTGGGGAACTTAAACGAATTAATCACGAGTAGAGGGTGTTCGACCTAGGCCGCTTACTTGGGGTAAGGGTGTGGAACTTAAACGAATTAAGCAGAAGATAATGGTGTTCGACCCAGGCCGCTTACTTGGGGTAAGGGTGGGGAACTTAAACGAATTAACCAAGAGTAGAGGGTGTCCGACCCAGGTCGCTTACTTGGGGTAAAGGTGGGGAACTTAAACGAATTAACCACGAGTAGAGGGTGTTCGACCCATGCCGGTTAGTTGGGGTAAGGGTGGGGAACTTAAACGAATTAACCATGAGTAGAGGGTGTTTGACCCAGGCCGCTTACTTGGGGTAAGGGTGGGGAACTTAAACGAATTAACCACGAGTAGAGGGTGTTCGATCTAGGCCGCTTACTTGGGGTAAGGGTGGGGAACTTAAACGAATTAACCACGAGTAGAGGGTGTTCGACCCAGGCCGCTTACTTGGGGTAAGGGTGGGGAACTTAAACGAATTAACCACGAGTAGAGGGTGTTCGACCCAGGCCGCTTACTTGGGGTAAGGGTGGGGAACTTAAACGAATGTGAAAGAAAACACATGGGAAAGTCGTATAGTTGGGAACCCTTCTTTTTATTTATTGAATAGGGGTGCCTCGTTAAAACCTCCCTGGCCAAAACCCTCCTTAGGGAAAAAAAGACCAGGTGAGGAAAAAGAGTACACCCGGGGTTACAAGTATTGGTTCGATTACAATATACATTCAGCTGAAGTAGAACTTGAGGTGGGATACATTCCAAGTTTTGGGAATCTCTTCCCCAGATAAGTGTTCTAGGCGATAAGTTCCTCCTCCTGCATCTTCACGTATGCGGTACGGGCCGTCCCAATTGGCGGAGAACTTGCCATCCTTCTTTATAGCACTGCTGGCCATTCTCTATACCAGGTCCTCGATGACGAATGATCGTGGACATAGATTTGCATAATATTTCCTGGAACTCGTTGTTTGGCAGCTAAATTGCGTATCTGGGCTTTTCTCTGAGTTCGGGTAGAAGGTCGAGATGTAAGGCCATGTTTTGGTGATTGTGGGTTGGGTCGTACAGTTCTCGGCGTAGGGATGGTTCGCCAATTTGTACTGGTATCATGGCGTCTGCGCTGTAGACTAGGCTGAATGGGGATTCATTTGTTGATGATTGAGGGGTGCATCTGTAAGCCCATAGTACTTCTATTAGTTCTTCGGGCCATCGGCCTTTGGCGGTATCCAATCTCTTGTGTAGCTCCACGAGGATAACTTTATTTGTCGCCTTTGCTTGTCCATTGGTTTGTGGATGTTCTACAAAACTTGTGATGTGCTTGATGCCTAGGCGAGTGTTGAATTTGGCTAACTCTTTGTCAATAAATTGTCGGCCATTGTCTGTGATGATGGTATGTGGCACACCATATCTGCATATAATGTCCTTCCACACAAATTGTTGAACTTGCTGCGCCGTGATGGTAGTTAGCGGCTTGGCTTCTATCCATTTAGTGAAGTAATCGATGGCTATAATTAGGAATTTTACCTACCCCTTGCCGGGTGAAAAGGGGCCGAGAATGTCCATTCCCCACTTCGCGAATGGCCATGGGGATAGTATGTGGTGTAGTTGTTCTTGTTTCTGGTAAATAAGGTTGCCATGTTTCTGACATGGTTTGCATTTTCTGACATAATCCTAGCAATCTACTTCTATGGTCAGCCAGGAATATCCAGCTCTGAGAACCCTAGTAGCCATGGTGCATGCGCCGGAATGATAACCACAAATACCTTCGTTTAGTTCTTTGATAATATATTGCGCTTGCTTTGCCGTGACACACTTAAGGAGGGGTTGCCCATATCCGCGTTTGTAGAGGTCATCGCCTATCATGGTGTACTTGGCGGCCTTAGCCAACCAAGTTTTGTCCGCATCTAGGGGGGTTGCCGGTTTTGAGGTACTGGATGTAAGGGGTGGTCCAGTTTTGGCTTTGGGAGGGGGTGACGTTGTTAGCTGGGGTGTGGGTTAAATTTTGACAAGTGTGTGTGATGGAAGGCGTGGATAGTGTTTGCTGTAGTAAGGATTGGTGACGGTTTTTTAGCTTGGTGCTGGCCAATTTGGAGAGAATATCAGCCCTGATGTTGTCGGTCCTTGGGATGTGTTCGATGCGGACTTGTTCGAAGGCGGATTGAATGACTACATGGACCAGATGGTAATACTGTAGAATGATGGGGTCTTTGATCTGGAACTCGTCATTTAGATGGCTTACAGTGAGCTTGGAGTCGGTTTTACACGTTAATCTCTTGACGCCTACCTCACGGGCTAGGGAAAGGTCGGCGAGGATGGCTTCGTATTCGGCTTGGTTATTTGACGTTTTGAAGGCAAAGTGAAGGGATTTTTCAATGAGGATGTCGTTGGGGCCTTCTAAGACGATGCTGGCGCTGACACCTCTTGGATTTGAGGAACCATATATATGAAGCGTCCACTGGTCCTCTATGGGTGTTTGTTGTAGGTCGTTAACGAAGTCTAAGAGACACTGGTCTTTGATGGGGCCATGGGGTTCATAGCGGATGTTGAATTATGACAGTTCGACGGCCCATGATGACATGTGTCAGGCTAGATCTGGTTTTTGTAATATTTTTTGGATTGGGTAGTCGGTTTAAACGGTTATGGTGTGGTTTTGGAAATATGGGCGTAGGCGGCGTGTCGCGTGAACCAAAGATAGGGCCAGCTTTTCTACCATCTGATATCTGGTTTCAGGGTCTTGCAACGTTCTGCTCATAAAATATACAAGATGCTGCGTGCCTTCTATTTCTTGCACAAGCGCGGCGCTGACGGTATAATCGGTGGCTGTGATGTATACAAGCAGGGGTTGATGGGTGTCCGGCTTGTGGAGGATAGGTGGGGAGGTCAGGGTTGTTTTCAGTTTTTGGAAAATTTGTTCACAATCATCAGTCCACGTGAACCGGGTGGATTTCTTTAGGAGTTGGATTATGGGTTGGGTTTGTTCGGCTAGTTTGGGTAGGAAGCGGGAAATGGCTGTGAGACGGCCAATGAGATGTTGGACCTCGTTAATAGTAGTGGGGTTGCGCATTTCGATGATGGCCTTGCATTTTTCAGGGTTGACCTCTACGCCGCGTTGGATTAATATAAAACCAAGGAATTTACCCCGGTCAACGCCGAATACACACTTGTCAGGGTTAAGGCGAAGGTTGTATTGGCATAGTGTAGAGAAGACTGCTGATAGGTCCTCGGCATGTTGGCGATGACTTGGGGACTTGACAACCATATCGTCGTTGTATACTTCGACACAGCGTCCCATTAGGTGGCTGAAAACCTTGTCCATCAGCCGTTGGTAAGTTGCTCCGGTGTTTTTGAGGCCAAAGGGCATGACCCTATAGAAGTAATTGGCATCGTCCGTGATGAAGGCGGTTTTGTGGATGTCTAATGCGGCCATGGGGATTTGGTTATATCCGGAATATGCATCCAAAAAACTAAGCACCTTGTTCCCTGCCGCGCCGTCCACGAGTCGATCAATGTTGGGTAAGGGGTAAGCGTCACGAGGGCAAGCCTTGTTTAGGTCCATGTAATCTACGCACATTCGCCATTTGCCATTGGCTTTCTTCACCAAGACAATGTTAGAAAGCCAAGTGGTGTATTGAGCTTCTTCTATAAATCCTGCGCTTAGTAACTTGTCGGCTTGTCGACGTTCTTCGCCAAGCTTGCGTTTTTTCTGGGATACATAGCGGGCTTCTTTATATATGGATAGTTTGTGGGATGCCACTTGGGGGTCCACTCCAGGGAGGTCGGCGGCTGATCATGCGAAAAGATCGATGTTGTCGATGAGGATGGGTGTGATGGTGGCACGCTCGTCAGAGTTTAAACTGGTGCCTAGGTTAATAGAGTGACCATTGGGAAGCTCTAAGGGAAGGTGTCCTCAACTGGTTCAAGGCGAACATCCCGGCCTATTCTGGGGTCAAGATCTTCGCCTGATAGGGCTATGCTGGAGCCAGGGGGTCGTTCGATATGGTTGGTCCGTTGGATTGGGAGTTATGGTCGCAAGCTGGCCATGTAGCATTCGCGTGCCAAGCGCTGGTCACAGTGAATGGTAAGGATGTCGCCGGACGGGGCAGGGAACTTCATGGCCAAGTGAGGGGTGGAAACGACGGTGCCAAGGGTATTGAGGGAAGGACGGCCCAGGAGGATGTTGTAGGATGTTGGCGCGTCGACGATGAGGAAGCGGATTGGGATGGTTTTAGTTTGGGTCCCCTCCCGAAAGACGGTGTGGAGGTCAATGTAGCCCCGGGTGGATACCTGTTCACCAGAGAAGCCATATATTGGCTCGTCATATGGGACCATGGCAGTGTCAGGAAGTTGAAGTTTTTGGTAGGTGGCCCAGTAGAGGATATCAACGGAGCTGCCTTGATGAACGAGGACTTTCTTAACATCGTAATTTTCGATTTCAACAATGATAACCATGGGGTGATCTTGTTGATGGTCGAGGCCGTGAAAGTCTTCATCTGTGAAGACGATAGGAGGCATACGACGTCTATGGTGGGAATGGGTGATGTGGTTGATAGATTGGATATGGCGGAGGTGTCTTTTTCTGGCAGAAGAAGTGGATCCTCCGCTAGCGAAGCCACTAGAGATGGTGTAAATGGTGCCACATAGGGGAGGGTCGGCATGGGTGATGTCGGTGCGGGCCGGCTCCGGTTCTTGACTGGTGGGTTGGGCGGGGTGTCTATTGTGACGGAAGTCATGTGGAGGACGTCTATGATCGGATCGAGGGGGTGGCGGGATCGAGAGGAGGAGGGATGGTCGTCTCTACGGATGAAGTGGCAAAAGTGGCCAGCACGGACCAGTTCTTCTATTTTATCTTGGAGTGCTTTGCATTCTTCTGTAGTGTGACCATGGTTGCGGTGGTAGTGGCAATATTTGGTCATATCGGCATTGGGAGGTGTGGTTGTCTTGCGTGGTGGAGGGATTAGATCAGCTTGTAGGGCTTTGTCGAGGATGCGGGAGCGAGCTACGGTAAGAGGGGAGTATTTGGTGAAGCGAGGTTGGCGGGGTTCGCGTGGGCGGGTATCAAGACGTGGGTTAGGTTTTGGGGTGGGGTTAGCGGTGGTGGCTGCATAGTCGTTGCAGAATTTGGTATGGAGGGTTTGCATTTCCTCCATGCGACATAGTCAGCTGCACGTATCTTGAGCTCGTGCATGGAGGCAGGTGGGTGGAGATAGACGTTGTTCGCGAAGGGGCTGGGTTGTAAGGTAAGGGCCATGCACTAGAGGATCATCTCCTAATTGAGGTGTGGTGCACGAAGAGCTGCCTTACTGAAGCGATCTACGAACGCTCTGAGTGGTTCATTTTTGGTGTGGGCAGCTGCCGGCGAAGTGGGTGGAGAACATGTAGGAGAGGACGTCGAAATTGTCGATGGAGTAAGGTGGAAGGGTTGTGAACCATTCTAGGGCAGGGCCCTTGAGGGTGGTGGGGAAGGCTTTGCAAAAGACTGCGTCTTGGGATGTGTACAGGGCGACATGGGTGATGTAGACTTTAAGGTGCTCGTCAGGGTCAGTTTCGCCAGTATAGCGATCCAGGGTGAAAGGTTCCCACTGGGCCGGAAGAGGGGTGTTGGCGATAAAGTCAGTGAAGGGGTGACGGTGTCTAGGCTGGTGGGGAGGGAGCAGGTGAGGTAGGATGGGATGGTTGATCATAGCGGGGAAGGTGGAGGTGAGGTTGTGAGGGGGGATGTGGGTTGTCGGAAGGTATTGTGGGTTGTATGGTGGAATATGTGTGATGTGTAGGGTGGTGGGTATTTTGTAAGGGATCTGGGTGGTAGGGAGGGTAGCGACAGGGGTTGGGGGTGCGGTGAGCCCCGGTTGAGTAGATGGGAAGTGAGGGGGATGGGTAGAGGGAATGGGTGTTTGGTGAGTGGTGGTGAAGGTGTGCGGAGTGGGGTTGTACTCACTTTCTTCCTCTATGGGCTAGAAGGCCGGAGACTTCGCAGCTTCAGAGGTTTCCTTGGCTTTTCCCTTCAGATTGGGATCAACTTCAATCCTTCGCCTCGGGCGAGAGTTCTCTTGTCGTAGCGCCTCCATTTCGTCAGCGCTGCGTTTCTTCAAATCTGCGAGTTCTTGTTGCATCTTTGCTTGGCCGTCTAGGATGGCGGTCAGATCAGGGGTGATGCCAGGAGGTCCAGAGGGACCAGCATGCACCTGCTTGTTCACTCCAGCTTTGCTACGGGTGGAAACCATCTTCAGAGAAAAATGGGTACTAAAGGTGTTCGTCTCGTGCCCCACAGTGGGCGCCAATTGTTCTTGCAGAGAACAAATAAGATGAGTTAGGCACAAGCGTCACCTTACCATGTAGTTCGCTATCTCATCAGTTGGCCTCTCCCCGGTTGATACATGTCAGCTTGAACCCAGGAGGGGTTACCTGCAGAAGAGTCTCCGAAGCTCAAGTAAGTCAAAGCTCTCAGAAGGTCAAATAAGTGATTAATGAATGCGTACCTTTAATTACAAGGGTCCACGTGTATTTATAGAGCATTAATGATGCCTGATTATCTCATGGGTCGGGCCTTGACTTGGGCTCTAGCTTGGGCCATGAGTGGGCCTGGGCCCTAACCCAGGCCCTTAAGACCTATTGAATGCGGGGGCTTCTATTTTGACTAAGTTAATTGGAGTTGTCGGTCTGGGCTTTAATCTTATCGGGTCTGCTGGAGTAGCCGGCCTGGACCGGCTACCTATCTGAGGTTACATGAGGTGCAGGTTATTCTTCTAGAGGTATAGGTTAAAATCGGTACAAGTTAGGCTGACTCGGCCAAGGCTGAATACTTGGCTGCCTGGATATATACATTATTTATTTATTTGGTCGAGTTTGGTTAGGTGCGGTACATGTACTTTGATTAAAAGTGAGGATGTCAACAAATGAATTAAGTCTTTACATTTATTGATTTGAAAATCAACAACAATAATTAATTTAACAATAATCTCTAGATAACCAATGAAGAATCTTATTTAGAAAAAGTAGTGGAATTGACCTATTTACTATTATTGTGTTTACAATCTTCTGTGTCATTTTCTTTGCATATCAAAACCCCCTATTTTTATAGTTGCTAGTTTTAATTGCATTTTTAAGAATCAAATATTTGAGATCAATTACGTATTCATTGTGAGACGACTCAAGGTTATCTTAACCCTAACTATTTTGTTCATTACTGACTTGGCAATACTAATGTTGCTAAAGTTAAGTAGTGGTAATTTGATCGCCTAACGACAACGATATCAAATTTGGCGCAGTTGCCGGGGAATACGGTTAGTATTTCTTTTATTTTGATTATGTTTTTATTTATTTATTTATTTTTTATTTTATTTTATTTATATTTATTTATTTATTTATTTATTTATTTTACGCATATACGTTTAATAGAGTTTGTTATTTTGTAGTCTTTAGTTTTCTTTTGCCGGGAAATACAGTTAGTATTTCTTTTATTTTGATTCTGTTTTTATTTATTTATTTTATTTTATTTTATTTATTTTTATTTATTTATTTATTTATTTTACGCATATACATTTAATAGAGTTTGTTATTTTGTAGTCTTTAGTTTTCTTTTAATATATTCCAAGCAAAGTTCTATTTTTGTTTTGATTAAGAATTTCTTTTAAGAAATTTTTTGAGACTAGTTTGGAAAACTCTGTCTAGGAAAGACTTGATATTTAAGTTGTCCACTGTGACGCACCTCTCTTTCCTTCGAGTAGACCCAACGACATCTTAACTCATTTCTTTCTTGAAATCTTTCTCCAAAACAAGAATAGGAAGAAAAAAAAAGACACAGGGAAACACTTTCAGGTGGACTGCATAGTGCATGACTCGGGCCAATCCGGGTCAATTTTATCAACTTGATTCAGAACTTGAAAGGAACTTGCATAAATCATGTAGGAGACTTAAACTCAGGTGTTGTACTGAAGGAGCACCGTCATCATCTGAACCTACCACTAAAAGTGTACCACTAGAATCACCTTCGGTGATTAACATATCTTCTGATCCATCATCTAAACCAGAAATTCAAGAAGATAGAATGGAAGAAAGAACAATAAGAGAGTTGGCTTCACCGGATGCAGCAATTACACAAAACATATGCATCCAATATCCAGATGGAGAATGTGAGCTTAAGTCTGGGTTAATCCATCTTCTACCCAAATTTCATGGATTAGCAGGAGAAGACTTGTACCATCATTTGAAGGAATTTCATGTTGTTTGTTCATCCATGAGACCTACAACAGTGACAGAGGAACATATTAAGCTTAAGGCTTTTCCATTCTCATTGCAAGATGCCGCTAAGAATTGGTTATATTGCCTTCCACCTGGATCCATCAATACTTGGGAGACTCTGAAAAGATTATTTCTGGAAAAGTTTTTTCCAGCATCAAGAGTTTCTGCTATTCACAAAGATATTTATGGGATAAGGCAACAAGAAAGAGAAAATCTTCACGAGTATTGGGAAAGATTCAAAAAGTTATGTGCTTCCTGTCCTCATCATCAAATAAACGAGCATCTCCTCATTCAATACTTTTATGAGGGATTGAGTATCATGGATAGACAAATGATAGATGCTACAAGTGGGGGGTCATTGGTGGACAAAACGCCAACAAATGCAAGACAATTGATTGAAAATATGGCGTCGAACCATCAACAATTTTCCACCAAGAGTAATTCTATAACTCTATTGAAGGGAACCCATGAAGTAGAAGCTTCATATGTTGTAGATCACAAGAAAATAGAAGGGAAGTTGGATGACTTAGCAGCCATGGTAAGGACCTTGATAGACTTACAGAAAAAGCTTATCCCTTCTACTTTATGTGGAATTTGTGCTTTTATTAATCATCCTACATAGGCTTGTTCTATGTTAAAAGAGACAGGGACGTTAGACAATGAACAACCTCAGGCATATGTTGCAAACATTTATGGCAATAATAGACCACCTCGGCAGCAATACAACCATGATTTGTCCTCCAACAAGTACAACCAGGATTGGAAGGAATATCCCATCCAGAAATGGGGAAATCAACAGCCTCAACAACAACAAGTCTATGTTCCACCTTAACAGAGGCAACAGCCACAACCAGCTGCAACCTCTGGTGATTCAAACATGGAAGCAATGATGAAAATGATGGCTGACATGATGAAGGGACAAATCAATGAGTTGAAACAAACAATGGAAGCAACCAATCAAAATTTGCAGAACCAGATTGGACAAATGGCAAATGAGTTAAATCAGATGAAGTCTCAACAAGGCTCGAGCAATTTGCCTGCACAAAATGTAATCAACCCGCGAAATGTAAGTGCTATTACTTTAAGATCGGGTAAGCAAATACAAGGCCTTGGGGATGCCTAAGAAGATGAAGATAAGGACAATGAAGTTGTACTTGATAATGAAAGTGGAAGATCAAATGAAGCAACACAAGCAACATCTGAAATGCCTGCACCCAGTGATAACTCTAGGTTGGTATCCCCTAATACTTCCTCTGAAAATTCTTCTCCTTATTCTCCTCCTCCTCCCTATCCAAACTGTTTCAAACCAAAAACTAAAAAGATTGAGGAGTTAGACAAAGAAATCTTGAATACTTTCAAGAAAGTGGAGATAAACATCCCTTTGTTGGATGCTGTAAGACAAATTCCTAAATACGCCAAGTTTCTCAAAGAATTATGTACACATAAAAGGCGTATTATGGACAAAGAGGTAGTGAACATGGGAAGAAACGTCTCTAGCTTAATTAAGAAGCCTGCAGTCAGAA
>Ga0209589_1005436_pt1 | contig 21612 bp, 16 predicted proteins | sample CowpeawhiteBW_FD_187525 | JGI IMG/M metagenome (GOLD analysis project Ga0209589, IMG submission 187525) | Root nodule microbial communities of legume samples collected from California USA - Cow pea white BW (SPAdes) (version 2) | ecosystem: Host-associated > Plants > Roots > Nodule | place: USA... | reverse complement strand
ATTATTTAAAATTTTATTATTTGAATTTAAATTATTTTTCAATTTTGTTTTTCAATTTTTTATTTAGTAATTTTATTATTTTTTATTTTTTATTTTTTAAAGTAATTTTTTTTAAATTTAAATGTTTTATAATTTTATATATGTATTTTAAAAAATTAAATAAAATAAAAAATATTTTTTTTTTAATATACGGAAGTCGACTTCCGTAATGTTTTTTGACTTCCGGTGATGATTTTTTGACTTTCGAAAGTCGACTTTCGGTGATTATTTTTGACTTCTAGAAGTCGACTTTCGGTGATGATTTTTGATTTCTGGAAGTCGACTTCCGGTGATGATTTTTGACTTCCGGTGATGATTTTTGACTTCCGAAAGTCATATATTTTGACTTCCGGAAGTCGACATCCGGAAGTATTTTTTGGGGGTGTGATGTCCGTGCATTTCTTTAAATGGTCAAAGGGTATTTTAAGAATTTAAAGATTTTTTGGAGATACAGAAGAAATGCTTGAAGGTGTAGGAAGAAAGATCCATTAAAACGTCGTGCTTGAATCCCATTTTTGTGGACTTTCCGGGTTTGGATGCTACTATTGTATTTTCAGCTAAAATAATTTATTATATATATATATATATATTTATTTATTTAAATTGATAAAACAGTTCTCATATTTAAATCGATAACTAACTGAATCGTATATTGGACGCAAAGATCACAAATTTCTATATATAAATAAATAAATAATTAATTAATTAAAATTAAGTTTGATTAAGTGTATATATTAAAGACACATTTATTTTTATAAATGTATATTAGATATGCATGTTTTTTCTGGCATGCTGAATAATGGTCCTATCTTAGAGCGGTTTTCGCGTATTGGGTTTTGGGTTTTTGTCTGGCCTATTAATAAAGAGTTACATTTTGAATATAGAAATTTAAATTCTCTTAGTTGTTTTTTGAATTTGTTAATATTTAAAAGTGCTTTTTAATAATTATTACGTATATTTATTTTAAACAATATTAATATGTAGTTAATCTTAAAGAGATTATTAAATTTTTAAATTTGTAAAACAAAAAAAATGGTAAAAATATAATTATATATTAATGTTAATTTTTCTTTATAAACAATATACGATAATTATTAAAGATCAAACACATACTTAATTATAATAATAATAATAATTAACCGTCATCACATAAAATAGTTATTTGTACTAAAATTATAATTTTTTTTCTATTATACTAAAAGTAAAATATGATAGTTATTTGTTGTAAAACTATAAATTATTTTATTATATTAAAAACAAAAAAAAATGATAATACTTATTGTCTAAATTGTTTATTTTCTTTCAAATATGTATTTAATAAATCTATAATTAATTTTATAATGAGTGATTACTTGTTATATATATATATATATATATATATAAATATATATATATATATATAAGCACGTTGTTAATGGATATGTATGTGTTTTGAAGAGAAGGTCCACATATCTTAAAAAATATTAATTGCATTAAATATCAAAATAAATTGAAAAAAAAACATTTAAAGAGTTAGATTGTAGCTGTGAAACAATTCAATAGTAGGGGACATGTAATATAAAGACAAGAAAATATTTATTGAAAATGATAAGTACTGTTTAACCTTTTTAAAGCAATAAATAGTTAGAGTAATATTGGTGAATAATAAAATAATATCATAGAAAAATATATTAAAACTTATAAATAATCCTGTTAATCTATAATTTGTAGTATTTGTTTCAGTGGGTAAAACTGACATATGATAGATATTGATGTGTTTGTGTTAATAATATAATATTGAACTTGGGAGGCAAAGTAAAGTTTTAGAGCCTCCCACAGAAACATGTCATTTGCTGTGGATTCCGGATATGGTTTCGCCATTTCTTTGTCAACATTTTCCTCTACAATTGCTTATAATGGAATGTTCTCACTAAAATCTTTTCAATAAATAAATTATTAAATCAAAATAGAATACATTTAATGTGTTAAAATAATTAATATATATACTACGAAACAAGTAGGAAATCAACGGGAAGTGATATACAATCTTTATTAACTCTTAATTTTTAATTATATACGATAAGTTTGATATAAAACTCAATCAGTCCTTTTTTTTTCTTCATTTTTTATGTTTTATAATTTCCTATTTCGTGAATCTATTGAGATGTATAAAACCCAATCGGTCTTTGTTTTTTTTCATTTTTTATGTTTTATAACTTCCTATTTCGTGAATCTATTCAAATGTAGTCGAATGGATAGAATTTGAAAACTGAGATTCAGAATAGACTCGTTGATGTTCAAACGGTTTGACAAAGACATAAACTCCAAACAAATCAAAACACGTTGGAGGGAAAATGAGAGTTTAAAACTACTGAAGTATTAAACACATAAACTATATAATAGAACTATTGTTTCATGAAATTATAATTTTCTAAAATTTAACCTAAGTTGGTAGGTGTATCCACAAGGCTTGAATCGAATACCATCGCTGATTACTGGTCAGAGTAACGGAGCAAAGGTAGAATTGAAAACTTAAGGAATCTAAGATGAATAATTCCCGGGGAGAGACGATGATGATCAACATTGAAAAATGAAATCAAAGAGGAGGGTTTATTATTATTATTTGCTGTGTCGCTGGTGCACCACGAAGCAGGAAGGGCACCTGATCAAACCGTTGGAATTGCAGGAAGAACAGATCCTGAAGGCGCCACTCTTTTCAGCGAACACTTTATGGCTTCCATCGCACGTGTCGCACACAACGAATCTCAGCCCTCCGCAGAGACCGCATGCGATGCTACGCGACAACGGCAGCCGTTCGACCAGCTCGTGCAACTCGCCGCTGTCGTAGAGTCGCCGAACGTCGTCAGCGCCGCCAATGTAGGTTCCGGCGATGAAGACGCTCGGAAGAGGCACGGTGCGGCGGCCGAGAATCCACTGCAGCTCCTCGCGGAAGCGGTCGTCGACACTGACATCGCGCTCGTCGATGGCGACGGCGAAGCCGCGGAGGATGGATCGGACGGCGCGGCAGTCGTCGTGGGTGCGGCGGACGACGCGGAGGCTGGTGTAGTAAAGGACGACGGAGGCGCAGTCGGAGTCCGGCGGCGGCGCGAAGGAGGAAGGGGCGGCGGCGCGGGTGCCGCTGAGGGAACGGAGGAGGGAGGGGGACATGGAGAGACGGCGGAAAAGGGAGGGCGATTTGGGAGAGCTAGGTTCGGGTTCGGAAGCTAGGAGGGTTTGTATGTCTTTGAAGGACGTGCAGGAGACGGTGGAGGCTCGGGATCGGGATCGGGATCGGGATCGGTTGGGACGGGAAGCTGTAGTTCGGACACGCCATGGTAGCCACATTGCAACAAAGGAGAAACAGGATGTGTGTGTGTCTTTGTTTTTGTTTGATGATGTGGTTTGTTATATGGAGTGTTGTATTTAGTGTGTGGAGTGAGCGGGGTTGAATTGGTAAATAGATACAAAAGGGAAGGGCCATTTTTATTAATGATTTTATATTTTGCATGTTTATTAAATTAGTATAGAAAATCAAGCAATGTAAACACTTAAAATCTACAAAATAAAATAAATAAAAAAAAGTTGAGAAAATGAAACGAACGAAATAAGATGAGAAAATGTATAAAATAAATAGGAAATGATAAAGGAAATAAATCGAGAATAAAGATTAAAAAAATGAAAGGAATATCGAAACAATATTTGCGTTATAAATTTAAAAGTTTAAATCTCAAAAACTCTACCAATTTAAAAAATTAGTATAATTAATTCAAATAATATAAGTAAAAATATATTAAATTATAAAAAAGCATTTCATTGTACTCCTGTCATTCTTGTTTTTTATCGGGATAATATGGGAAATAAAAAATGATACTCCTATATCATACATAGTTCCATTACTACATTAAACACGTAACCGTCACTTCGGTCAAAAATCTATTAATTATATACCAAATAAAATTTACACGAAATCCTTGTACTTAGACAAAATAACAAATATTGACCACTTTTAAATTCATAAAACATTAAATATATTTAATTTTTCATTTAATACTTTCTTCACAAATATGAAAAAGTATAAGAAAAATATAACATTATTCGTGTTAATAACATATTATATTGTAACTATTTCACAGGATGATTCTTTCTTTTCTTATTATTACCTGATAGGCAAAGCTACAGTTGCGGCTATTTGAGCTCAAAAATTTGCTAAAAATCTGGTTTTTGGATATTGTATTTAAATTTGTTTTATTTTATTTCATAAATCTCCTAGTTTGAAGACAATTTCTCTTCTAAGAACAGTCCGGCACTTAATTTTTTTAAAAGTAGTTAAAATTTTTTAACTTTTTCATTAAATTGTTATATTTACAATTTTTAGATTTTCTTCAAATCGTTAAAAACTACTTTAACTTGTACATATTGTTTAAAGAAAAGTACGCTTTTAAATAGTTAAAAATAATTTTAAATACACCTTAAAAGTAAGTTTATAAGCATCAACAATTTTATCACATAAAAATATAGTTAAAAAATCTTTACACGAATCTCCAACTATATAAAGTGATTACAAAGTGATCATTGAGATCGATTAGAATGGGATCATTTATAAGTGATCAAAGTAATTATCTCAACACTTCACGAAAATAGTGTAATAGATGGTCTATTTTGATCTGATCCGTTTTTACCAGTTAAAAAATTGATTGGTCTAAGCTGACTCGCCATTGAAAATTGGATTAGAAATTATAACTTGTTCTATTGCTGGACGGACAAACGGGCTGATTGATCACTTTTTTATTTCTTTATAATATATATATATATATATATGAATACTTAAAACATAATCATATAAATATTTTATAAGTTTTTAATTGATCGATTAATATTTTTAATTGAATAAATCAAAATAATTATTATGTTTGCAGTCAAATTACTCCATTATAAGTAATAATTGGAACTTAATTTGTAGGTATTCATAATTTAAAATATAATAGTATTGGATATTCATATTCTTACAAAAATATAATATAGAAAATTTATTCTTTTTAATTATTTGTAATTTTAAAAAAATAAAAGTAAAATAAAAACTGGTCAACATGTCCGAGAAGAGCTGACAGGTTGATAACTTCAACCTCGGTCCATCTCGTTTTGGCTGGTTGGCAGACAGTCCGTTGGGCCCAACCCACTTTGTCACCCATAAATAATATAGACGTTAGTAATTGATGACGTGTCTCTATTTGAAAAGTCATTTGATCGGGATTATGTGTAGTTCCAATACTTCCATTTCTTTCTTATATCTTCTTTTCTATCTCAATTTTCACTCCTAATCTTTTATCTTTTATATAATTAAATGACATCATGGTGAAATTGAGGAGTTAAAGAACAATTTGAACCAATCAATTTACTTTTTTGAGTAAGTTTAATTTCTACATTTTTTTAAGGAATGTAGTTTAGTTTTCTCTTGTACGTGATAAATTTGTTTATTGTGTATCACTGGGTGCTTATAAATTTATCTTTTTATAAATAAGTGAGAGGTGATTAATTTATATTGAAAAAATTATGATAAAGAGTAAAATAATTTATTCTTTTTTCAAGAGGAAAACTTGTGATAAAGATGAAAAAAACGCATCTACGTCAACTAAACTTGAAAATTTTCATTAGAACCCAAGAATTAAACAAAATGAAAAACAACTCTTTAAAGTTCACGCAATTACATAACATGACTTTTGAAAATTATTTTATAACACAATTCAGACAATGATGGAGACTGATTTTTAAACAAGTAGTTTGATAGTCTATATTATAATATATTGCAACAAACTTTAGTTCTGATTCAATTATTGAATATTTTAAATTATTGAAAAAACATAAAGTAACACTTTGACTAAAGCTAACTTTATATATATATATATATATATATATATATATATATATATATATATATATATATATATATTATTTTGATGATAAATTGTATGTTACACTTTCACACTTTCATATAAAATTTTAAATGTATATAATAATGTCACATATTTAATTTAAGTAGTTGTTCTTGAAATTTGGTCCATCTATAAAAATTATTTGTTTTTAGATGATTTTTTTTTGTTTGACTTGCATTACACATTTTTTCAATATGCAAGTGATACTACACAGTACCAGTAGTTTGACCTATATTAGTAAGTTATTTTTGATTTAGGAGAAGACAAGTCTACAATTCATTTTTTGAAGTTTTAATTTATTTGACCATGTTATTTCATCTATTTCACTTTGCTTCTTATTCTAGATAATTTTATGATATAAAATAGTAAATAATAATCATATTTTATTAAATTTTATTATCAGATGTGCTTATTTTGAATAGAAAAAAAAATTAATTAGAGCAATGAAGAAGTCATTGCCATTAATCAAGGTCGCACTCAACTGCATAAATTTCTAAGACAAGTTGATGGCACTGATGAATGGTCACAGTTCTTCATTTCACAGATTGTACTTTCTATGAATTCTGACGGATGGATTTGCAACACGGTTGAGGAGATAAAGCCTCTGGGGTTGCAGCTTTTGCGGAAGTATGTTCAACGTCCTGTTTGGACTGTGGGGCCTCTTCTACCCTCTGCCAAGGGTTCAAAACATCGTGCAGGAAAGGAATCTGGTATAGCCCTTGAAGCTTGCATGGAGTGGCTAGATTTGAAGGATGAGAGTTTTGTTGTCTATGTTTCTTTTGGATCACAGAACACGATCAGTGCCTCCCAAATGATGGCGTTGGCTGAAGGGTTGGAAAAGAGTGGGAGATCGTTTGTTTGGGTTATAAGGCCACCTGTTGGTTTTGACATTGATGGAGAGTTCAGGGAAGAATGGTCGCCAAAAGGGTTTGAAGAGAGAATGAGAGATACCAAGAAAGGTTTGTTGGTGCAGAAATGGGGACCCCAATTGGAGATTCTGTCACACAAATCCACATGAGTGTTTTTGAGCCATTGTGGATGGAACTCTGTGTTGGAGAGTCCTAGCAATGGGGTCCCAATGATTGGGTGGTCACTGGCTGCAGAGCAAGCATATAATGTGAAGATGTTGGTGGAGGAAATGGGTGTGGCTGTAGAGCTCACTCGAACTGTGGAAACCACCATTAATTGAAATGATATGATCTCCTCATATAAACTTTATAGAATATGATAATCATAAATCGTATTGACGAGTTCAATATACACTAACTCAACAACATTTTATATATGTACAAAAGCAAATGCGATCTTTGCAATATTTTGACGTATATCATCTTCAATATAGAATCTTTTAGGAACGAAATTTAATTATTAATACTTTATGAAATCACCAATAAAGTAACTTTGGTTAATTTTTGTGTACTTTACGAATTTATATATTTTATTTATTTTTTATTATAAAAATAATTCCATTAAATTAATAAATTATAAATGTTGGTGGGTAATTACAAATAAAAGAGGTTTCAAACCTCTACAAAATAATAGTTAGCAATAGAAGAGGTTAAAACCCTCCACAATATAATTCGGATACCAGGGGTTGTTCAAAACTTCTGCAAATAACTTGTGGAGACTCTAATTGTAGAGGTCCAAAAAATCTCTACAAATTAATTTGTGGAGGGTGAAAACTCCCGCAGATCGAAAAAAAAACCTCCACTAAATATTAATTTTTTTGTAGTGTACACAGTACCAGTAGTTTGACCTATATTAGTAAGTTATTTTTGATTTAGGAGAAGACAAGTCTACAATTCATTTTTTAAAGTTTTAATTTATTTGACCATGTTATTTCATCTATTTCACTTTGCTTCTTATTCTAGATAATTTTATGATACAATATAGTAAATAATAATCATATTTTATTAAATTTTATTATCAAATGTGCTTATTTTGAATAGAAAAAAAAATAATTAGAGCAAATTATTTAAATATAAAAACTCTAATTTAACACTCTATCTTTGGTAAATAATCAAGACAATAAAAATAAAATAATAAATTTAACCAAAATAACGGCGCAATAGTAATGATAATAATATAATCGTACCGTACAGAATCGGAGGTATAGGTACTCTCATACGAATTTGTGTATGAACGTATACTAGTTAATTTATATTTATAAAAGAAGTAGCAATCTTTTTTCATATTTATGTATGAATAAATAAATAAAATGTTTCATCTACATGTTTGTCCTCCTGAAATATCATCTATTTTTTTTTTTTGGATTTAATGTCTATATTAAAGTAAAATAAAAGATGAGAAAACCCTATAGATTAAGTAAATTCTAACGTCTTGGACGCCAGAAACTCTTCTTACCAACAAGAAATCGATTTTGATACAATGTTACAGACCAATGAAGTGAATGCAGAACTGGACCAAGCTTGTTCATCATTTCCACACTGTCTTCAACAAGTACATACCCATCTGGTCTCACTATGCGATCTATCTCCACAACCACATCTACAATCTCACATCTCACGAACACAAACATCATAATTAGCACGTATTTATATTATAATGTTGTTTTTCTACATATAACAGAAGTTACTGGCTATGGTTTTCTCTATACGCATACCTTTGCTCAAGATGTTTGAAAAGAAAGCTTGCATGAACAAGATCATAGGTTCGAGGGTATGTACTCAAGGACTCGCACCAGTCATGATATAATCCTATTAGCCCTCGGTCAAATATGGTAGTAAGAGTATCTGGCATGTCAATGGGTACTACATTCATCACCCACACAGGTAGATCAACGAGTGACGCGGCAAATCTGAAGGGAAAGAGAGAAAAGAACATGCACTTGAAAGGTAAAGAAGCAATTTTAAGTTTTTGTGAGAACATGCAGATAATATAAAAGTAAATTTCAAAGAGTGGCATGATGAAATTGTGTAATGAATATAGTTTACCCTGCATAACCAGCATTCATGTCCATTACATTTCGAACACTTGACCAGTTTATAGAAAGACCATCTATATAAACGTCTGAAACTAGTTCAGACCAGTGCTTGGTGTCATTCAAGAACTTCTCAGTGGCATCTGATTCACTCGATAAGCTTGGAGGTATAGCAGTGAGCCTTTGGGGCCAAGACATTGGCCAGCTCTGAATGTTACCCTCACCATCAACCGGAAGAGGAATGAGGCAACCACTGAGTCTGGCATACCTAACCACAGTCATGCAAATAGTAGCATAAAGTTTACTCATTTGGTTTCCATTGATGTTGGTATTGCAGAGAAAACAAATTTGGTGAAAATATATACCAGGATGAGATACTTTTCTTGTCGCTGTATTCACACAAAGGAGGAGTATTCTCTTTGCGTTCCTGATAGCAAGAAGATGAGGTAGGCTTCTGGTATATAACAAGCCCAATACCAGATGAATCCAGAGTCTTAGCCACAACAGTCCAACACATTGCTTTTGTTACCGTCACCATGGCTGCAGAAAAACATCCACCATTAAAACGGTTGTAATATTTTTTTAAAATGAGAAAAGAGGTATGCGCATGGGGTGAGGGACAAACCATTCCATACTTTGCGATCTCTTTCATCATCGCGATAAACTGGTGTGGCAGACCATGCAAAGAAACCACCAGGTCTAAGAATCCTGTTCAGCTCAAACAACGGTTTCCCACCTGCATATTTGTCAACAAACACTCTTCTATTGAACATAGTACAAACAGAAATTCAAGAAGCTTGTCCTCTTATGGACACAAATCAAAACTCAGAAGTAAGAAGTACCGTCTGCATCCCAATGCACCCTGCATCTTGCACAGTGGATCAAATCAAATCCATTGTCAGGAAATGTCAACTTTTGAGTTCCAATGACAGAATGAGTTGCAGGAATTCCTCGTTCCAATGCAAACTGTATCTGAGCTTCATGCTCATCCTTTGGTGCAAATGACATAGTAATAACATTTTTGTCCAGAAGAAAGCCACCAAAGCTAGCAACTCCACAACCAACATCAAGAACAACCCTGATATTCTTTCCCCATTGGATTGCCGGTAGTGTCTGGCATAAAACAGCATAGATCCAGAAAACTATATGATATAGTTATATAAGCAGAACATGTAAGACACAGATTAAGTCATGCATAAACAAAAAAGGTGAAGAAATGCTTGGACGACTAATGAAAACAAGTGAGAACAAATTCTGTCGTTTTCTACATCTCCTTCCTTGTACGGCCAATTATAAGCCCAAAGCTTTATCAATTGACAAAATATTAATCCGTAGGAAAAGCAGAATAATTTTGTTCAAATATAGTTGTGCCCTAGACTCAAATATCATGTTTCATAGACTAAAACCATTATCATTTTAAGAGGTTTGCTTGCAAAACAAAGTCTGAAGGTAAATAAAACAGAAGAAAAGAATCCACCTTCATCCTTATCCCTTTCCTCCCAAACCTCTCTCTCATACTTTTGAAGAGTTTACATGGATGCAGTTCTTTGAATGTTTTTTGTACTGTTCTCTCATCTGAATTAAAATTTCAGTTCTACGATCTATATTGATCTCTAATGCAAACTTTTATGATACATATTACTGAAGTGTGCTCAAATTTTTGATTGGAAAACAATTTCAAAAGCATCAAGGGGACTGTATCTAAATTTCACAGTTTCTCCAATTTGTTATTTCCCCCATATATATATATAAATATAACTTGATCAACATGTAGAGGGGAGGGGAAAATAACGCTCGTGACGAGATATATACCTTCTCTATGAATTCAGTATAATGGTTAACACCTTCTTTGAATTGAGTACCACCTCCGGGAAAGAAAAGATAATCTCCGGACTTCACCACCCAGTTTTGCTCCTTCTTGTATTCAACCAGCTTCGGATGAGGGACATTATCATACCAAATCTGAAAACCAAAACTAGTACATCACAGAAACATCTACCAAGATTCTTCTATTATCATTTATACAAGATGACGGTCCAACTAATTAATATTTGAATAAATGCAATCAAGTATAATTAATTTTTCCTGTAAACTGAAAATTTTGAATGCATGCACGTCAAGATTGACAAGAACCATACGTATAACTTTTGTGTCGTGAAGAGGTTGAAACAAGCCATGCATCAAACACATACAAGAAATCATGGATTAAAAACCAGAAAAAAAAAAAATCTTACCACCGAAGTATCAATCTCACCATGTCCCTGCACTTAGGCCACGGAAGGGGGACTTTATAGCCTCTGGGAAGGGGTACCAGACAGTGGAGAGGAGAAGGAGGACAGTGTCTTTCCCTGTGTTCCATGTGCCTCCTTGTCCTGAGAGCTTTGATGACCTTAAGGTTATCCAAACAGGGTACATAGTCCACAGCGTAGTGACCCTTACAGAGCTTCCAATCAATGTTTGCATCATCCGAAAAAGGCTCTCCCTTGAGTGCCAATCTTTGGCGTTTTTCGGGAGCCGGGGAAGAAAAATGTGCCACTGGTTGCGGTTTCACATCTGGATAGAACCCAATGGGATCCAAGGTAGAGGTTGCGTTTTTGGTGAACGTGAGGATTGTCACACAAATGACAAAAACCAAGAGCGTGAAAATGAAAGGACATTTTCTCTCTCTCAAAAGCCTTTCCACAGAAATTGCCATTTCTTGATATTAATGATTTCTTACGAGGTAATAGAGACAGAGAGATAACTGTCTGTGTAGAGATTGGGTTAGCATTTGTGCAATGTTTTCATGGTTAACCAACTGAAATGGTGCGACAGAGAAGATGTGACAGTGAATGTGCAAATTAGAAAGGTAGGTGTTGTGTCAGTCAAAGGCTGAAGACCCAATATCAGATCTTGACTTTCCAAAGGATACGCAAATTCAGAATGACACGTCATCACATTTGAAACCTTCTACTCTACTATTTTGCCATTGTATCGCCATCTAAGCATAATGCACCAACATACACTTTCTCTTTCTTTCTTTTTTTTTTTTTTTTCTCTTCTTTAGGTACAATGCCTAAATGTTTGTTCGTGTTCAATGTTGCCAAGATAGAGAAATGATTATTAATACTTAATATGCATACAGTGAGAAAATAAAAATACAGGTTTATAGGTTAATTATATGATCTAATAAAAAGAGAGAGATAAAAAAGAACGAGTATATAATAGGTAATAGGTGTAGATAAAATTAAAATGTATGAGTATCATTGTCCTTAATATATATTAATATATAATTGGTTTTATTTGATAAGTGACTAAAAGTAAATGAATATAATTGTACATTATTATTTTTCGATGTGAGTAATGATGTCCGGAGGGAATAATACTTGAAATGTTTAATGATGATAACTAATTACTTGTAAGATAAAATTAACAATAGGTCGTATAATGTAATGTCTATTGTGAATCGATACTTATCTTAATTAATTGCATATACTGTGTAAACATAAATACTAATAATATATTTTAAAACATTTTTACTTTTAGTTAAAAATTATGATAAATCACAAAAACTGTGAAAACCGCATTTTTTATTTAATAAATCTCACCCATTACTCAATAATTTAGAATTAACATATGCCAAAGTTTAAGATTCAAATCGTATAAATTGTGTCTAATAGATAATTTCACTGAAAACCAACATATTAACATAACATCCCGCAACTGCAAATGGATTGAAGATGCTCCTCTTAAGGTTATATATAAGATGTATCAAGTGTATCTCACATACTTCTATGTGATGAAATATTGATGATTAAAGTTGATCTATCCAATATGATTGTAATTAGAACATCAAATCTTAACTTTTTAAGTGATTATGTAATTTTTAGTACCCTTTTTATGTGTATGTATAAACAATTTTCACCACATACAACCCCTATATAATACCGACAAAGTAAAAGACTGATCTAGCTTGAGCATTGCCAAAGACGATACAAGAAAGAACCGCATCACAAAGTAGGGTGTGGCCTTAGTTCAGCATCAAAGTGAAAAAATGAAAAGAAAGAACATGGGAAGTGCCTTCGCAAGAATCTACTAATCAATAGCAAAAACCAGAGAGAACATGGGAAGAGAAAGAGAGGGCTGATAAACTCCTTAGTTTGGATTGATATTCCTTAACAATAAATTCTAATCTCGCTTCGCAATATACATATGACTCAACAAATAGTAATTCAAAATTGTATTACACAACAGCATTTGAAAGCGGTTTATAAAGAATAATAAAGAAGACAAAATTAGTAAAGCCCTACTCTGCCATCGATGCCTTACTATACCCACAAGTTCTTTTTTTTTTTCACTCTGTTATCGCAGAACCGTTATCCACATCAACCTCGCCCATTCCTGTATCTTCTTCCTCTTCACTGTCTTCATCACCACTTACCTCCTCATTATCTTGGCGTAACTTGGCCATGTGCTCAGCAAGCAATTTATCATCACGTTCACTCACCTGAAACAAAAATTCAGTGTCAACCCTCCCAGAAGTAAGAAAGTACAAGAATTCTACTCTCTCCCTTTACTGGCATCAAAAGATAGGGAACAGGATCCAAAGGCAGATGAAAAAAATATTTGTATGCATAAAATATATAGATGATAATCAAAAACCAAAAAGAGGAAGTGACACTCACTGCTCTAGCTCCTTCCTTGACCACAAGTTTACCCTTGTGTTGCTCTATTGATTGAGTGCAAGCGGTAATGGCATTGTTTAGAACCAATATTCCTTGCTCCTATCGAGACCGTCACAAAATACACAAATTATTTTCGATGGTAAGTTTATCAATTGGAATTTATTACACAAATCTACAATAGTCTCTTGTATATGGATATTAAATACCACACATGACATTGTCCAGCAGATGTAATTTTAATAATCCAAGTTTATTGAGCTCTCGAGATGTCTTTCTACAACACAATTGGAATTAAAATCTCTGCAAAGTATCCACAGACAAGCCATGACTAAAGCTACTTCTAGATTTATTAACACTGGGTATCAAGATAAAAAAAATGTCTAAGAAAAATTAATTTTCATCAGGTAACGAAAGATACCACGACCAAACAACATATAGCAAGAGAATGTTCAGGCTTTTCAGGGTGAATTCTATTTGGCTGTTAGGCAATCATAGTAGGTTAAAAATTCGCCAACCTAGTTCTAGAACCCCAATACCCTCAACTACTATCTAAAATACAACACTAGTGACAAACTCATACTTCACATATCCAAAAATTTATATACTGAAGCAAAAATCTCCAAGGGCAGAATATGCACTCAATTCTGGTAAAAAAAGGCAATCATCATATGAAAATATATGTGAAGATTGCAGTAACCTTGTCCAGTGTCTGAGTGGTAAGAACATAAAGTGGGGGAGCAACAAGTTTAATTTTGACAGGGCAGTCGTCGTTTCCAGCAGCTTCAGCTCTACGCATTGCCTCCTGCATAAGCAAATGATCATAAAACCTGAGAATACTGTGGTAGATAAGTTATAGGCAGCAACAAATCAAAATAGCAGATTAGATGCTTAAAGGAAAAAGAAGATCTTTTATCCAAAATAAAAAAAGGAGCAATAGAAATAAGTAAGACCTTAATGTGAAGAACGCCATCAAATTGAAAACATTTCATTTCAATATCTGCCCTAATTTTCAAGGGCTGTGGGGTCATCCGTCTCCTAATATTCTTCACAAGAGAATCCTTCACTTCTTCAGAAACAGCCGGCACTACCTTAGTCACCTATGGCCAGCAACAGAAAATACATTTATCCAACAACAAGACATAACGAAATGGGTTAAGTTTTACAGTGATAAAAACGTTTACCTCCTGCCCATCAGGGCCAACTTCCTTGACCTCACGAGTGAGAGTATTCAAAACAGAATCAGGATCAGTCACAATTATTTTGAAAGCCTGCAAAGAGTGAATTTTAATCAGCAACTACAACTACTAAAAGAGTGAGAAAAAAAAGAAGCATAAAAGAATTACAAAAGAAAGAAGAATGGGGACCTCAAAAGCATGGCCGTATTTGCGATACAAGGGCCATGCAATGTGAATGTAGAGGTCCTCCAAATCGATGCTTAGGGTTTCGGCGACGTGGCGCATGATGGAATGGACGAGCTTGCTCTTGTTGTATCTCTCCTCGCAGGCCTGAATGTCCTCTTCGGAGACCCTGCGCTTGCTGAGATCGATGTAGCCCTTTTCCTTGTCGACACGGAGGACCATGACGGGCTCGATGCGGCCCACCTTGATGAGGCTGCTGACGCTCCGAATCCGACGGCGGGAGAGCTCTGAGAACAAGATCATGCCCTCGATGTTGTTGTACTCGAGAAGCGACACGTAGGCACCCATGTCAGCGATGTTCTTCACCTGTATCATCACCGCCATGTCCACCTCCGGGTACTTCGCCTCGTACATACGACATTCCAGGTTCGGACCCATGCTTACTTTACCCAGCCTTTAGTTTCTTTCTTTCAGTTGTGTAGGAAAGCATCTGAACAAATCCTAAAGCTTTATATGTTACATGTTCTTGGGCTCTTAATTGGAATCAATATAAGCCCAAAGACGAGTTTATGATTTTGTTTTATATATTTTTTAACTTTTTCATCTTTATTTAGTATCGTATTTGAACTTATATTTATTTTTTCAATAATTATATATTTTAAACACCCATTATAGACAATGGAAGCATCATATTCATAATCCGTTTGTGGGCATTTATTTTACTTTTATTTTATAGAAATAACAAATACTTAAGTTTGAATTTTTTAAGCAAGGATTGGAGCACCCATATATTTTTATTTTTATTTTCGTTTCTACATTACAAGAATTTAAATATATTTGAATATTAATTTATATTAGTTTTAAACTGAGTAAAAACAAAAAATAATGATTATTCTTTTATATTATGTATATTTTTAGTGTTACGATTAATAATTTTAAAATAAATCATCCTTCCTTATTTTTTCTTCGGAAATAAAACTTCTTTTTACGATATAAATATTTTGTACTAATCAATATTATAATATCAAAATTAATATGTAGACAGCACGTTTTAAGCTCTAATTAAATTATAATTGCTTTTAATAAAAGTAAATGCTAAAACAACTTCTATATTAAATATAATATATTATTTAATTAAATTAAATATTTAAAAAGTTTAATTATCTTAAATTGAAATATTGTATATTATCTTCATTATATTAATTCATATTTTTCATTTTTTAATATTAATATATTTATAATTAAGGGAAAAAAAATGAAAACAGCGTTTAAAAATATTAAAACTTTAAAGATAACAAACATTTGTTCTGAAACTAAAACATTCGAAATCATATTGAGATAAAGTAAAAATACATTCTCTTTCTATAATAAATTAGATATTTTTTGGTTGTTAATACATCCATGAGAACAATAAGAATCACATAAGGTAGAGATATAAGCCAAAAAACACTGTTGCTATCTAGTCATTGTTGAACATGGACTTTCAACAAGGCCTTGAATTAAAACTTCCCAGGCATCATGCTAGTGTATACGAAGCTAAAAATAATCGAACTTTCACCTGATATATGTATTATCGTGAAATACCAAATAAAAAACCAAGATGATAAACAGCAGTTTTAATATTATTATTTATACTTCTAAATTTTAAGTTATGAAAACATATATAAGCATAATATTAGAGTTAAGTTGAGTTACAATTCCATATCATTCAATATCTCCATTTCTTCATCTCTAGCCAACAACTTTAAAATACGATCTCGAAGAACCAGATTAGAACTAACTAGATAGTGAAAACAAAAAATTGACATCAAGCAGTAACTCCCTCCTCATGGAGCAACATTTGATCAAAGTGCCACACACCTGAAAATTCACATCAAACAAAACAATGCAATTAGTTTCTTTTAAAACATTTGAGAATGACATATTCGGTTTTTTCACTATAGTGTTCATTTTGAAATTACCATAATGGTACAAGGTTTTTTTTAAAAAAAATTGAATATGGACAAATTATCCCAAATTGGCACAAATTCATAACGAAGTGTCAAATTAAAACGACTTCATAGAGACGAATTCAAGTTATGACAACTTATGTTAAAAATGAAGTCGTTATATCATGACACCACTTCAATTCATCTTATTCTAAGTTTGGAATAGTCTCAAATTGCGACAAGTTTACTTTTAGCAACGAAATCGTGCCAACTTAATCCATATTCAATTTTTTTTTAAATTGTCCCATTATGAAATTACACCAGAACGGCGAAAAAACAAGAGAAATTCATCAAAGTAGATGCAGCTCAACAAATATTTTTTACCATGTCCTTTGCCAACTCTTCTGAGCTGGGCAACATACTCAGAGATTTTTTTAATAGCTTCGACCTGGCCAAATAAAAACAAATTATTTTTCTTTCGTGAATTTAAAATTTAAAGTATGTAAATTGAATATTGATCAAAGTCACTTAACAATTTCTCTAATAAACTAGAAGACAAAAATTCCTCAAATTGCAACACCACATTACCTGTTCACCTAAAAATTCGCTTTCAATAAAATCTGTTAATTGCACATCATTGTTCTTTGAGGCAACCTGTCAAACAACATGTAACAAGGTCAAAGAAAGGAATCCGCATTTTAATAACATTGAATTGGACATAAAGGAGACAAACAAAAAAACTCATCTTACACTGTGCAAGTTAAGAAGCTTCTCATTTGTCAACTTCTCCAAAGACAGAGCAAGTTCCATTGCTGCAACAAGAAACAAACACAAAACACATTTAGTGTCATACTTACAAATTTACAGGGGAAGTTCAGGCAAAGCGAAAACTTTGAACAAGTTGTCTTACATTATCTGTTACATATGAAACGATTGTGGTAAGAAATTATATATTTTATAATCTTACCAAATTAACTCAACGTGTGCATAAAAACAGGTTAAACGTAAAGTGCTATCAGAATTCAGTTCAATTTTTTAGCCATAAATGCAATTGCAAATCATACAATGAAGAATTGCTGGAAATCTTAATTATTTCAGCTTTTGTTCTATGTTTGTTATACATAATCTTTAAATGTTCAACCTAAAATGAGGCTCTAAAACTAAACAAGGATCTCTCGTTAAAATAAATGCACACGGTGCAGCAAAAGAGAACGGTTTGGTTATAAATTATATGAAAAAAAAAAACAGAACAAGAGAGGGTCATACACACTAACCATACAGGGCATCTCCCTTTTCCTCATGGTCAAACTCAGAAAGAGGCATCACAATAGATTGTAACTTCACTTTTCCACCACGTTTGTTCTGAAAATTACAACAACATAGCAAATTTCTCAGTATCGCTTTCTAGAAAACAATTTTAAAAGTTAGCATCCGAAATTTGTTTGTGTAGACCGAAAACCGTAACTAATTTATACCTGATACTCCATCAATTTCTCAGCATGCTCCCTTTCCTCCTCACTTGACTCCTTAAAAAATCTGCAACGATGGAAATCATTAATTAGCAACTCCCCACAAGGTAAATTAAAACACCAGAGAGCAGAAACCGTAAATAATTATAACCAAATCATTACTTGGCAAGACCCTTGAGCGCAACATTGTCCCTGTCGAAGTAGGCAAACATCGCATGATAAACATACGAAACATTGTACTCCACACTGCAAAAGGGAAAAATAAAGCATAGAAATAAAGTGAAATCAAACAGCATAGACCCAGAAAGAATCAAAAGCCTTAATCAACTTCCACCCATAAAAATAAAGTGAAATTTATAAGGGGTTATCGTTGGTGAATATAACTAAAAAGAGAATTTGAATTTTGAAGTAAGAAAAGATAGAAGCAGGGAGCCCAACGCACTTGATCTGTTCGTTGACAACAGCCTCGCACTCATTGGTGTACTTCTGGCGAGCAAGGGAAGCTTCTGGAAGTGTGGGGACAAGGTCGAGCTCCTTCTTGACCTCTTCAAAGGGTTCAAAAACGACGCCGGTTAAGGGACGGTTGTTGGAGCCCTTGGTGGCGCAGGGAACGAAGCTTTTGGCATGAGAGTTGCAGCGAATAGCAGAAGAAGGGTTTATGAGAGGGAGTATATGGTCGGCGTTGGTGTTGGCGTTGGCGTTGGCGTTGGGGTTGAGTAGAGAGAAAGAAGAAGCGGTTCTGAGAAGCATGGTTGCAGAGAAGAGGAGAAAGGAATGTGTTGCGTTAGTTGAGCAATGAGGTTGTTAGTGTGAGGTAGATACATGATGAAGCATGATGCTGCATGGAGGTATATGCACACGTTGGAATTGGCGCGTGGGGTGCTCCTCTCCTGCATCACCATTCGCTCCAATATCTACACTCTTCTCTTCTTCCCTCCAATTCGTGCTCCTTATTTCTTTCATCTTTTAAGTGGCTACGGTTTTTTCTTCATTATTTTTTCTTTTCTGTTGGGCCCATGTTTCAATCATTCGTCACATAACCTCCTTTTTATTGGGTACAAGTTGGGTGAGGCCGCTTCTTCCTGCACCTCTAAATTGCTTTCTGCATCTCGTGAAAGCTACAATTTTACCCCTTTTTTATTTTGAGTTTCAGAATACAAAATTAAGAGACATTTCAAGATGCATAGTTTGAAATGCAAAAGTTATATTTTAGATTGGATATTTTGAAATACAAAATTTTATTTTAAAATATATTATATTTTGAATTGTACAATTTAAAATGTTTTTTTTTTAAAAAAAGAAAAAGGTAAAATGTGGAAGGTGAGAGCGATGGAGGAAGAAGTAAGGGGTGCCAGTGGTGGAGGAAGAAGAAAAGACATCAATCGAGGTTGAGGAAGAGGATGAGGGTGCTGGAGGTGGAGGAAAGAACTCTGAAGGAATGCACTAGGAGAGGAAGAGGAAGAAGAAGAAAATAAGATTAAATAAGACATTTTGTATGGGGGTGCTGGTTGAAATAATGTATGGAGGTACAGGAAGAAGTTGCAGTTGGGTTAGAGTAGAAAAGCCCAACTAAAAAGGAAGGCATCGGCCCATCAGCTCATAGGATTTGTACATATAGTTGTGTTTTGCCGCAATCTGCTCAATGGGCTTTGCAACTGTGTCAGCTCCCAAACCATCGGATCCAAAAAAACAGCCCAGTGAGCAGAAAAAAAGTACATATCGAAGTGATATGTTATAAATTTATTCTTTTTCATTTTTTAACGAGCATTCTAGAAACATTGTTAAAAAAATCTAAAAAATTATATGTTATAAATCATTCACCATATCATGGGAAGAAAACATCATGCATCTCGAAAATGAATCTTCAGAACCACGATGCTCATTTAATGTATGTCTTGGAGGTCTCATGTTTTTTTTCCCTTATAACGTGGTGAGATGTCTGTTTCTAGACTCATATTTTATTGTCTTCAACGTTCGTAATTAACCTCACGACAAGTTTCTGTCTCAGCTTCCATGTCCATGGTCTCACCTTTCGAGGGGTTGAAGTTCTAAAACTTTTCACTTTCTTTAAATTATTTTTAATTTAAAAAATAGTTTTGCTTCAACCCAAAAACACCTTGACACGAAACTGCTTATAAAATATCTTTGACTTTCAATTTCTCAATAATGTAAGACTATTTTTTTTCTTATTCGGACTGTTGTCTCTATAAGAGGATAGAAGCCTTGAAACTCATGTTTGTGTCTTACATTAAGGATTCTTCTTTTAACACTAATATTTAACTGTTGAGGCTGTTTGAACTTTTAAGTTTATTATTGTACATTGAAAGTGTTGTTTGCTAGATTAAATTAATGAAGTCCTATTTAATGGATTTTACTTTAGGATAATAAACTGAAATTTAGTTTAATTTGAATTACCATACAGTATCATAATGTCTAGCACGGATACTAATCCTCATCTATTGCCTGGAGATAAATTTGAATATATTTTTATTATAAGATGAAACTTTGAATCATGTGATGCAATTAATGCAATGAAAGCTTAGGTTTTCTACCACACCAACTCCAACTCTTACAAATATCAATGGTAATCTCCATTGAAATGAGCTTCATTTATAATAATCCCTACAACTTAATTACATGTCAGGAATCTTATTAATAGCTTGGTGGAGTTACCCATGATTTCTTTGCTTTAATTTCAAGCAACAATAAAATTAATTTTTTTAAACAATGTTCAACATAAAGTATACTACTTACTACTGAAATAATTTACAAGAATTTGAAAATTTGATTAATGTGTAACTAAGAAGGGAATGGATCCCTGCAGAGGATCCTAACCTTTCAATAACTATTTTATATAATATTTTGCAGAAAGTCCCATCTATTACTTACTGAAAAATTGTCTTTAAAAATTACTTACTGAAAGTCCCATCTATTCTTCAGATAATTAATTGATACGAGTTGTTCGTTTGTTTTAATCATAGAAAAAATTATCTTACTCATTTACCATATTTTTTGTTATCGATTACAAAAATTATAAATTAATAAAGGTATTAGTAAAAAAAAAAAAGTATCCAAGCTATGATATGAAAAAGAAAAAAAAAAAAACACTGTCCAAAAAATATTTAGATTAAATAATTACTCTGTAGTTCCTAAACTATTTGATGATTTTTTATTAAGTTCTCGACCTACCTTATGACTCTTTGAATATGTATATTTTTTTATCTGAGCCCTTATATATATATATATATATATATATATATATATATATATATATATATATATATATATATATATTTTTTTTTTT
>Ga0209589_1005435_pt1 | contig 21613 bp, 8 predicted proteins | sample CowpeawhiteBW_FD_187525 | JGI IMG/M metagenome (GOLD analysis project Ga0209589, IMG submission 187525) | Root nodule microbial communities of legume samples collected from California USA - Cow pea white BW (SPAdes) (version 2) | ecosystem: Host-associated > Plants > Roots > Nodule | place: USA... | reverse complement strand
AATGTAGGGTACCCTAGGTTTAGGGCAGACCTAAGGGCATTTATGTTGGGCCGGCCTTAGGCCCAACTACAAGGGCGGCCCACTGACATTAGGGCTGAAACAAAAACAAATAATTGGGCCTCACATTAGTCATGGTTCTACCTGTAATTCATGATTGTTGAACAAATGAATGATTAAGTCATAAAACTTAAAAAGAAGGTAAAAAAAATATAGAACATATTTTAGAATAATAATGATTTTTGTAAAATAAAATTTGATTAATAAAAGTTCTATTTATAATTTTACTTATTTTAATAAAATAATCAAATATTACCTTTAAACTCTCCAACTATTTTTTAAATCCTTACGATTTTTGCCTAATAAATTAAATTGTCTTTTATGATACCAGATAAAATTGTTAGATATAGAACTCAATCTGATAAAAGAAACATATAAAAATTGATAATTAATCCAAATTACGGTTTTTTTATTCACATGTCTAAAATTAAAAATCACTTATAAGAAATTAAAATAATTACAATTTAACGTAATATCATTATTTATGATGCAGCTGTAGTGTTTTTTTAAATAAAACTCACCTTAAATTATTACAAATAATTGTATGTTCAAATTAATTCTCAATGAATTATACTAATAACTCAAAAAGTTTCATAAAATTTCACAAACTCTTTATTTTATATTTTTTCAACAGCTTTTTTATAGAGAGTGGAAGATCCTAGAGAATGGTATTTTAGAAGTGATAGTGATTTAAAAATAGTGAGACTCGATTATTTTAATATTAAAAAGGTTTTAATATAAATAGAATTGATATAAACGAGTTTCATTATTTTAAAACACATCATCTCTCTAGAAATCACTTTTCTAGAGTTCTCTGACTTCTCTCTAAAAGTTCTGTTTTTTCGATCGTCTGATTGAAGAACCGAGATCGTAGGATTGATCCTCTCGTGAGCTCTTCTATTTGGACCGATTGGTTTCTCCGTTCGTGTAAGTTAAGTTTTTCGATGTCTTTTTTATTTTTTTTGTATTCTGTTTAGGGTTTTCCGCTGGACGAGCCTATTTGCTGGACGAATAAGTTGATCTGCAGAATTATGCAGAACTCTGATATGTAGAATTATGCAGATTCGCATACTCGTTGGACTAGCATGGGCCAGTGGCTGGGCTAGTGCTACTCGCTGGGCTAATTTTCAAGTCAGGAACTTCCAGACCTGGACCAGTGACTGGGCGAGTGGTACTAGCTGGGCAAGCATGGGCCATTGGCTGGACGAGTGCTACTAGCTGGGCGAGTGAGTCAGAACTTGAAACTTGTATCTTTGAGTTAAATTGGGTGGTACTTTAGTTATCATAGAAGCTTTGTAATTTGTATGAATGATGAGTATATGATATGAGATTGTTTATATGAGACTGAGTTGAGATTGATTAATGTTAACCTAAGGAGGATTAACAGTGATTGTGGTAGTGTATGCATTGAGGTAGGGATTGTCTTGGCAGTTATCCTGACGCTCTAATAACTATTCAAATTCTCAAGTAGAGATGAATGAGGTATGTGGTGAGAGGAGCATGAGGTCCTAGCCTAGGGGTTTTTCCTTGACCATAGGTGTTAACGGACTGACCTTCTATGTGGTAGAGTTTTGACTCTTAATCTGTCGCTCTGCAGAGCATGAGATGCCACTACAAGTGCATAACTGACTGGATCCGACCTCAATGCATGTATCCAGATTAGTTGAGTCGTAGTTTATAAATTTATGTATGTGAATATCTGCTTGTCTGTAGTTGTTAGATATATCAATATTATATGATTTACGAAAATTCTTTAAAAGTCATTAGCTTACCCTTTTTCTGTGTTTTTTGTCTTGTGTTGTATGTTTTTCTTTTGCGATGATCACCTATTCGGTGGGAGCAGTGGTGGATGTTGTTTCAGAGGCACCTCTGGAGGTTGAGGAGCCATCTTTTAGGTCTGAAGGAGGTCTCAATGAGAAGTTGTTGTAAGTGGTTAGCTTGTGTTTATGGTTAGAAAGGTTTGGTATGTATAATTGATATATTTATATAGTCTGATAATTTGTAAGACTGTATTAATATACTTTATAAATTTTTTTAATTGTTTTGAATACTAAGGTGGAATATCTTATTTTATTAGTTTTAAGCTGCTAAAATTGAAATGTTACGTAAAGACACCGTATACATTTTTAAAATAATTAAGAAAGGTTATTCTACCTGATAACAGTCAACTTATCATATTTTTTAAACACCGAAAAAGAATAAGAATGTATAAGTAGAATAAAAAAAATTTGGAGAGTTTCCCGATCACACGAGACGTTCTCTTCTTGTAATATAGGGAGAGTTGAATGAAGAAACATTTACTTTTCTTGATGACTTTTTGAAATTGAATTTGGATGATAAAGTCTCATAATTAGAGAAAGTTTAACCAGTAAAAATATCATATAATAACATCTACAACAAAATTTCAACATAAGCTCTTTGTACTCCAAAAGAGACCTTTACCAGATTGTCAACAAATTTATTTAAGTGTTGTGGATAAATTTATCCAAGAGACTTAATAGGTTGTCGCGAGAACTCTCAAATTTTTATATTACTTTCATACTTATATCTAAGATTTTGGTAAATATTCTTTGAGAACAAACATGTTGAGAAATGTGTATATTTCACACCTTCCCATTGCCTACACTTTTTAGTTTTGGTTTGAGCCAACTCCCCATGATGGTCCAATGCCATTCTTTCTCATGTGTTTCCTCATTTTGATGATTTTCTCTATGAAGATGTGCTTGGACCTGAAGCTTAAGCTTGTGCCATTGTCACGTGTAAGGTTAGGCAACAAACTATTGAAGAAAAAGTCTTATTAGCTTGAATTTCATTTCGTGTACGATTATAACTAAGTTATGATTTAATATCACAAGCTATACGACTGCGAAACTTTTGATGAATTTATGTAGAGACTATTTTTTCTTGTTTTACTTATTTTTTTTATTGACAACATATTTAGACAGTTAAATTTTGATAATTTTTTTTATAATTTAAAGTGTTTATCTTATAAATAGTGTTAAAATATAAAAAAAAATAAAAAATTTAATCAAAAAATATAATTTTAAATTATAAGAAAAAGTTGTCAAAATTTAGTTGTTAATGTGACATCCCATTTAAATAGATTAAATTTACTAAACAAGCATCACATAATTATGATAATAAGAAACAATCAGAGGAAACAGAACACGTACGAATTTACTATTAGAGTTATCCATAAGAATACTTAAAAGGAATTTAGGCATACCACCATGCCAAAAACAAAACAAAGACTAAACGTTAACTGTCTTGCAAAAGGGGTCACTTTCAGAGCAGGAAATCATAAAAGAGGGGCATTAAAGCTATAAAAACTACTAATAGGGCTATTAATGGCTGGTCCAAACTACACAGCACCGCTACCACCAGCAGATCCACCTCCTGAGCTCTTTCCATCTGCTCCCACCGTAAGGTGATCATTGCAAAAGGAAAAGAATCACGGCAAAACATACACAATAAAGAAAGGGTAAGCTAGAGTAATTTAAAATTTACATGGCATAGCAGACTAGTACTTAAATAGTTCAAGCATGTCAACACAGTGAGCACATAGAATCATGTTATCACAGGCGGGCAGAACACTATGACTCAATTATCCGGATAAGTATACTAAGATCGGATTCATCGGACGCTTGCACTTGTGGTGGCCTCTGCAGAGCCATTGCCAATAGGTTTCACCCTACCACGCACAAGGTTAACCTTCAAGCATCTAAGGCCATTATCCTGCCAAAGACTAAGGCCTCCCGCTACTCTCACCACTTGGGTCAGTTTGCTCTACCTGAGACTCACTGACCCTTTAGAGTTTCGGGATGCGATCCTTACTTGAATCCATATCTTAGTATATACACTACACACCACCATGAGGTCTCCCCACGAGACTCATGGAATTACGCCTATCACATACAAATTTCATTTCTCTCATACCACAACCAGCACATTCATCTCATACATCCAACTCTCCTTTCACCCAATCATCATGTACAATTCCATGCCATCACTCATACCAAACATACCGATTTCGTTCATAAAACCCAAATACTCAAGCATATTCACGTACATCATATTTAGAAAGAATAATCCAGACGATACATACAACAAATCATCCAAACATTAAATAAAACAGTGCACGCACTCACGAACTCGCTCAGGCGAGGGGCTGGCCTCACTCAAACAGCGGGCTCTCGCCCAGGCGAGACATGCAACAGTGGGGATTTCACGAACTCTCGCTCAGGCGAGGCCTTCTCACCTGAGCGAGACAGGGCGTTGCTCAAAACACGAACTGGCCGCCTAGGCGAGTGCTCGAGGCAGAACCTTAGGCGAGCCTCTGATATTCTCGCCTAGGCGAGACGAGCTCGCTTGGGCGAGAATACCAGATCTCCCCCACTGTTCCACGCATGCAACCCCAGAAACAAATCACATCAATCATTTTAACTCCATCTCACACAAATACACGCATCCTCTAGTCATTTCATGCATAACAGTAGTGGAAACAAGCACATGCAGCAAAAAGAGACAAAAAACCTAGCTCCCCTTACCTCTGTTTTGGAGTACCAAAAGCAACTAACCCCAACTATGAGGTATCGCAGCTACAAGGACTAGAGTAGAGCTGAAACATGAAGATCCAGACCAAAACGGGGTTAGGAGATCGAACCCTAATATACCCAATGCGCTCAACAGCGAAGAAAAGGGGAAGAAATAAACTAAAGCTCTAGAGTTCGACTTACCAGGAGTACAAGATGGGTTATGCTAGCTTGGAGGTGAGAGATGATGCGTGTCCTAGCAGAGCTTTGTTTCGTAGAGGGAGACAGGAGGGAGCTCTCTTTCTGAAAAACCAGGCAAATGAGGAATGAGGAAGCAGAAAAGGTATGGGGTCCTACAGTTGGGCTGGCCTTGGGCCTACGAAAAGGCCATGCCCAATGAATTATAACTGTAAAAAGGGGTTTACAGTTAAAAAATAAATTTTTGTTATTTAAATATAGAGTTAATCGCACATAATCGATAAAAAGTAAATCATGCTCTCAAATTTATGAAAAACATGTGAAAGTAGTTAATTTTTTTGAGGCAGTCGCAAAGTTGTTCCTTTGTTGAGGAAATTTTTTCAGTAAACATTATAATTGAAAAAAGAAGTTTATATGCGTCTTGTAAAGCTCTGCCAATGTAAAACAGCGAAGGAATGATAGTTATTAGTGCCTTTAGGTGTAAAAGCAATTTATAAAAATAGTCAAACTTCAATGAATGATGTGCTATTTACTAAAAGACTTGATATAAAATATGAAAATTATGAAGTTTATATCACAAGAAAACAGGGCACACTAACTCTAATCAAGAAATAAAAAAAGAAAATTTTTTTCTTAAAAGAATTATATGAAAATATGTTAGGATGTGTCTTTTGAGCATGAATAAGAAAAAATCACTTTTTGTTCTTTAGGCAGGTTAGGATGTGTCTTTAAAAACTACCCTATGGCATAAAGGCATAACCATAGGCTAGAATCTTAAAAGGGTTAAATTCCAATATCCATTTAGTTCTTATTTTCTTGTTTTGGCAAGTAAAAGGGATTGGTTCCTATGGTTGTGGATTATATTGTCGGCTTGTTGCGCCATCTTAAGACACTTTTTGGGTCCTAAGGGAATGGGTTCCATACGAGGGAGGCATGTCCCAAGTTAGAGATTCTGCAATAAAGCTTTTTGGAGCAGATATTCATACTACACATTCTCCCATTAAGCCAACCACACCCTTCTCAGATTTACACTCATTGACTCAGATTCAGCCTCTGCCTCAACCCATCATCGTCATGGTCATGCCATTCAACCCTTCTTCTATACTCTTTCATTTTCCATCTCCTGATTCTTCTCACGTGCTGCTCTTTTCTTGTGAAAATTTTCAGTAAGGTTCATGCTAAAGTTTGCATTTTTAAACTCACAAAAAGGCTGGAGCTTTATTTGCCTTACTGAAATGGGTATACGAAAGCTGTACATGACTTGTTTTTGTTTGTTTAAGTGGTAGAAAACTCTTTTTCTTGCACCTAGATGTATTCTGCATAATGCAAGCTTAGATTTGTATAATGAATATTTGGATGTGGTGAGCATGCCCATTACCCCCCAAAATATTGTGAGACAGATTTTTGCTTTCTTTCTTTTTAAAAAAGAAGTTATTTAGTGAGATTAATGGATTGCATTGTTTTTAGCCATGTGAAAAAGGGTAGAGTGAAACCAAGAGAGACACTTAAGGAGATTTCTGAAAGGGATGGATGGTGAATAATATTCCTGAGACTTTGGTTTTTTTAGAGTCTACTAATACTGTGGGATCTGTGAATCTGACTCCACCTAATGGAATAAGACATTTGATGTTTATATAAAAGTGGTGAATGAGGCTGAAATTTCGTTAAAGGGAGCAACAAGGTAAATTAAAGAAAATCAGGTTGTGGTTTTCTGGTGCTACAGTAAATGTAATCGGTGGAATTTGATTTGAATTTTGTATTGGATTCAATTTTAATTTGGACTGTAATTAACATGATACTGTTTAAATGAGGCCAACTTTGTAGGTTGTGTTATAACAACTGTAGCAAAGGAAACTCTCATTCTTGTGTTGTTTAAGAAGTTGAAGGTTGCTGGCATTTTCATAGACCAATGTCCCATTTTTCATCTACTGTTTATCGCATTGCAGGAGCTTAACCATGAAATAAATACTGAGATGTTATTAATGTGTGGCAGTTTGTTGTATTATTTTCTGTATTGGAATGCACATTTTGTGCCAGCCCTTACATTCTGTAACAGAGTTAGTAGCAGCAACTTTGGTCTTAACTCTTAATGCAAGTTGCCTGTTTCATGCATTCCTAATTGACACAAAATGTTCCTAATTGCAGAATGGACTTGAAGAATCAACTAATGATGAAGTGGATGTTCCTTTGAATGAAGAAGTTTCTAGCAAACAGAAACTGGTGGGCAAAGTAGTTCATAGGACTAATGAGCACAAAAATGGTAAAAGAAATATTGATCAAGAAAAAGTTTTCAAGAAGCCAGACAAGGTCCTGCAATGTCCTCGCTGCAATAGTTTGGAAACAAAGTTTTGCTACTTCAACAATTACAATGTTAACCAACCTAGACATTTCTGTAAAAATTGCCAAAGGTATTGGACAGCTGGAGGGGCCATTAGAAATGTTCCTGTTGGGGCTGGTAAGCGTAAGAATAAGCACACACCTCTGCAGTATTATCAGAAACCTGTGACTCCTGATGGTGCATCTACGATGCAAACACATTCCAGTGCTTCTAGTGATGATATGATTCTCTCATCTAATGAACTTTCTGTAACTTCAAGATCTATCAGAGAAAGGGAGGAAAATCCTCTTAGTGAATCCTTAGAAACTGTGCTGAGTCTCAATGGCCAAAGAAAATTTGATGTGGACCTTTCCACTGTCAAAGATGATGGTGAGGACCCTTCAAGCTCCTCTATGAGATCTAATGAAATGGAGGCACAACACTTTGATGGTTTAATTCCCTTGCATTCATTTCATTATCATCATGTCCCTTCATGGTCTTATCAATGGAATCCATGTTGGAATGTCAAGGAGTTTAGGTCCAGTAACACTAGTTACACAGGTTCTCCAACCATGATACCAGTTTCTGGCTTCTCAATACCAACAGTAATGTCACCTGCAGCACCTTATTCTTATTCAGGTTTCATCTCAAACTTAGGTGGCCAAGAGGCAGAGTCTTCAATGATTGGATCTGCATTTAGTGGTATCTCATTGTCTTCATCTTCTGTCAGTAACAGTACTAGTTCTGGTAATAGATCTCCAACTTTGGGAAAACATTCTAGAGACGGAAGCACACAGAAGGAAGCTGCAATGAAACAGAACCTTTGGGTGCCTAAGACTGTTAGAATTAACTGTCCAGAAGAGGCTGCAAACAGTTCTATATGGACAACTTTAGGAACAAAATCTGAACAGAACAAAATCATTATAAAAGGAAGTGTTTTTAAATCATTTGAGTCCAAGACAAGTGCTGATGATAATCAAATTCGAAGGACAAACCCTGCTGCTTTCTCACGCTCTGAATCTTTTCAGGAAAGCATGTGAAGTCATGTATTTTGTTCTAGTTGTATGTGGTGATCAGCTCAACCATGCCATAGAAGGTTTCTAAAATTCCTTTTCTCTACATGGGATGGTTCCATTTATTGATGTTCAAGAAGACAGCCATGGCAATAACCTTAAAGTTTAAGCTATGTGTTCAGCAGCAGTAATTAGTCAATAAGAGTCTGTCTCAAGCTTGTGTCACCATTTACTTCATGGCAAAATACGAGTCATGAACATGAAACCTGACTGAGGTATGATATTTAGGCTTCAAAATAGATGCAATCCAGACATTAGTTCTGTGAATTGATTCACAATCTTTTTTATCATTGTCTAGTCAATGTTCGGTTAGAAAATTTTGGTGTTATTGATATCTGTGTACTGTTTTTCAGACTTTTGAGGAATTTATTTTACTGTTTCTTTCCTATTTCTAACAGATTGGCCCTGTATTCTATCTTCAGAGTTGATTTTACCAAAAAGAAAAATGTTCAGGCTTATCTATATCTATATGTTATAAATATAAATATAGATATAGATAAAGTCAAAATCATGCAATTCATGAAATCGATTACACATGGTAAAACTCTGACAGTGGCTTCAAGACACAATGCATATTTTATAGCAAAGTACTTTTTATTTTTTACTTTACTTCTGATTCTTGGTCTTTGTACAGAAGTTTATTTATTTGTATGTTTTTATTCATCATGTTTGCGTTGATAAATAATGTAGCTATTGTCATCTTTATTGTTTGTGATGATGACTATGTTCAAAAACATTTTGGTTTTCTTTCGACATTTACTGTAATAACTTAATGGTTTAATATAAAAGAATGTTTGGTTCAAGACAAGTTTTCATGTGGGGATTGTGTTTTCTGGAAATTACGAATCTTCTTAACGTCGCATTCTGAAAATGATTATTCCTGTTTAGTAACATATATGTTTGGCCGATGAAAATAATATATTTTTAAAAGTTTCACATCAGATAAACTACGAAGTGTATGTTAGTGGTTATATAATAAACTCTAAGTTTATGATGTTCCTTATATTAAGTCAAAGACAATTTGAGTCTCAAGTCAAAGACACTGAGTAGTGTTTGACTTTTACGCTCAAAGACACTTTGAGGTGGTGTTTAGTAGGGTGTTGTAGAGTGTGAGTGTAATTAAATTTTTGTTCTCGAGAGTGTGAGTGTATTTGGGATCAAAGATTAAGAATATGTGTTATACAGATTTATACATAGTGATTATTTTCCTGCAGTCTATACATAATAATTATTCTTTGCGGTTGTAACATTCTTAATTGATAATCTGTTTTTTCTAACACATATATTCATGACGAAATATATGTAAGTTTCTCATAAATCAAATACTTTATAATTTTACTTAAAATTTTAATTAATAGTTGCATTTAGCAAAACCTTTTATATAATATGGGTTTGAAATGTAAATTAAAACTAACAACCTTCCATAAATAACTTATTTGAACCTTAATCTTTCCTTCAATCCAACATATCAAAACTTCAACATCATGTTGTAGTCATAATATTAGTTTGGTGATAAAAATGGAATGTAGGATAAAACAAGTGAGTTCAGATTTTCTATTAACATAATTCTAACTATTAACGTTTGTCAATAAAAAAAATCAAAATGTAAAAAATAATTGTCATATTCAATATCATATAAATAAACAACAAAATGAATTAGGATAATGATTTATCCTAAAGTAAGAAGAAATCTAGGAAGTGCACTAAGATTAATCTACCTTAATCTCAATATCTTTCAAAAGTTTATTCATGAATCAATTTGTATCCACAATATTTTTAGTTTATTGAATGTTGGAAGTTTTTTTGGGTATAATTCTGTATGACTTTGTTGACAAATAGATAATATGATCCTTATTTTTATTTATCCGTCTCTAACTTGGTTTAGGAGCAGATTAACCCGTGAATTTGAAAAGATAAAAATGAATATACAACTAATTTTCATATTATCCCAAACCATAAAATCAAGCAACACATTACTCAAATATATATATATATATATATATATATATATATATATATATATATATATATATAATATATAACCAAACAATTTTTAATATAATGAATTAGGTAAAACTTAATTAAGTAATAAGTTAATATTATTTAATATCTTGAAATTGATTTTTTTTTCAAAACTCATTATAAATTTCAAATTATTTTTATTCATATCATATACTTTTATATTAATCTAAAATTATTTTATCTCTCATTTAAACGATGTAATATATATTCTATAAAATATACTAAATATGAATTGTTTGATAATCTTATATCAATATTTAATTTCAACAAAATTTAACAAAAATTATTATATTGAAGTGAAATTATCATCTAAGCTTAAATTTACGAAATCCACATTTTATGGATAATACAATATTCAGTAAAAGTTACAAAATATAATTTAATTTTTCTTCTCTTCTGTTTTTCAAAAATCTATCTATTTACCTATATGGTCTATATAAAAAAGGTGGTGTTTCACGAGGAGTTATAAAAGATAATATATAAGCCACGCTTAAATAATACATATAAAACTGAAATTATTTAAGTTTGGTGAAAAAGTTCAGTATTAAAATCACGTAATAGGAAAAAAAAAACATTGATGCTAACGTCTCAGAGAAGCGGAGGTTCTTTTTTTTTTTTCCTAATCGTCTTCTTCGTATCAATTAATTCAACTATTACAACTATAAAAAAATCGAAAATTATTATTTTTTTCTGTAATTATTGATTAATACAGTTATTTAAAGATGAATTTATATATTTACGATGTTGTGTAATTTATAATGGGCGAAAAGATTAAAAAGGAAATTTGTTGAATGTACTTGTGACCTTTATTATTTGATATTATATGCAAAACTCTTACATCTGTTCAAATGAACATCAAATTAAACCACTCCTCTGCACATCAAAATGTAGAGCAACCCAGAAAGAAGCAAAGGGAAAGAAACATGAGCAGCTCTGCATAATGAAATAGATTCTTGCATTTCCTCTTCCAAAATAGTTTCTAATTTCATAAACCTTGATGAACGTCTTCGATAATGAGAGTGTAGAATGATTGGTGCAACTTCACCAAAATAGGGCAACGATTTCGGTTTTCTCATTATCATTACAAAACAATGGTTGCAGAAGAAGCTAGTCAAATGATATTCAAGAGAGAACCGAGTCGGTTGAATATGCTTTTCAATTACCAAAATTCAAATATTTATAGGTTACACCGTTAATTCCACACAATCTAAATATAGTTTTTACACTGAAAAAAAGGAACATTGTTAAGGTCCAACCACAAAAAAAGTAACTTCCAGACAATCTTACTTTTTTTTCCACGACAACTAGATATTTGGGGGGTATTTGTTATTTTTAAGTGATATAATTTAGTTATTTTTAAAAACTAAACTTACATATTCTATAATTAAATGCACAATCGTTTATTATAGCTACCAACTGAACTTAAACATTTAAAGTCTAATATTCAGATTCAAAACTATTGTACATACAACATTCACTAATTTAATTCAAAAATATCGAAGTAAAATTTCAACGATCCATTATTAATCGTAATCCATTATCATAATCAAATTACACATCATTCAAAATAGTAATTAAGAAAGACAAAGGATTTATAAAACTCTTAAAAATATAGTAAAAGTCACCAATATAACAAAATTTAAGTCAAAGAATGAATTAGTTTGATCTTTTTTTTTTCTCAACTAATAAGAAACAAGAGAAAAACAATAAAAAAATAATATATATATATATATATATATTTATATAAATACTACAAATATTTTTTTCCACAAATAAAAAGATATTTGTTTGTTTTTAGACGGACGGATAGAAGATAGCAGTACGGTACCCGACCCGACCGTTGCCAGTGTTACCTCTTTCGTCTTTCGCGATTCTTGCTCTGTTGCTTCTGTTTCCCATCCCTCAGTTAACTTCATCCTCTATCTCTCTCTGAGTCTGCACTGGAAGCTTCTCGCAACGATGAACGCACAAATAATAGGTTTTTTCTTCTTCCAATTTCTTTCTCTTACGCCCCTTTCCTTTCTTTCAGCAACCCAACATAATCATTTTAAACCTTTTGTTTTTTGTTTATGTCCGTAACACTCAATTAGTTAACCTTTGACGAGTTTAAAAGGCATACTCACTGAAATAACGAAAAAGAAGTTACTTTTTTTACTTCCATTAATGGGTACCAACTAACATTGTGCTTATTTTTTGCAATATTGAAGACCCCTTGCAGGGAGATTTTCCTGAAGTGATAGAGGAGTATTTGGAACATGGGTGTATGAAATGTATTGCCTTCAATCGTCGTGGTACACTTCTTGCTGGTAATTCTCTCACTCTCCCTTTTAACAATTTTTTTTTTTCAGTTGTTTTAATAATTTTAATTTCAATTTTGTGGTATCATTCTTTGCCCTAAGACATATTCTTCACCCACCATACGTGGTATGATATGGATGGTGTGGTCTGGTTTGTTTATTGTTTTTAGAATGTCTTGATCATTGTATATATACGTATGTGTTAAGTTGTTATGTGCTTTAAGCAGTGTGTGATTTGGTTGAGTGGGGGGAATAGTCGTTTTTTTTTTTTTATTGAAAACCAGTATCTTGAATCATATATTCACATGAGTTGGATTAGTCCTTGTGAATGTACTAAAATGGCTTGCAAATTTGTTATTGAAACTTGTCCTGTGTAAAGCCAAATGTTTGGCCTTGTTGGTTAATGGAAAACATGTATAATGCAAAGTTACTTTGTGCAAACAGTCAATCCTTTGACAACAAGGCAGAATAGGTTCAGGATGGTGTTGTTGTAAACTTAAAGATATGCCTTGTGTGAGTTGATGATTTATGGATTATGGTGGCAGTTATCATATGTCTCCGGCCATTATGGTCTAGAAAGGAAGATATATTGTTTTTGGTAGTGCTAATTATCTGAAGAATTTTAGTCTGTGGGCATGCAGAATGTTGTTGGTTGGGACTAGACTGTACATATATGCTGAGTGTGTGGGGAGATCGTCTCATAAGTATTGGTACCCAATGGTGTCTGGTGGAACCATGGAAGGTTGCACAATAAGATCATCACCACATTCATACTGAGTATCTCTTTCGGATCTATGCAGTAGTTTCTTGTTTTGATGCATAAACTCATAGCATGTGCGAATTTTTATTTTGAATGTTTTGTATATAAATTTAATTAAAAAGATTAGTTTTATGAATTATTAATTGAAGCTATTATACATTATCAACTTTCTCACTCTTGCTTTGACTAATTAAATCAGTTGGGTGCAATGATGGAAGTTGTGTTATCTGGGATTTTGAAACGCGGGGCATTGCTAAAGAGCTCCGAGATAATGATTGTTCATCTCCAATAACCAGTGTCTGTTGGTCAAAGTGTGGTAACCGGATTCTTATATCTGCTGCTGACAAGTCACTTTTACTGTGGGATGTTATGAGTGGTAAGAGAATAACAAGAATAGTTTTACAACAAACGCCTCTGCATGCTCGTCTTCATCCGGGTTCTTCTAAACCATCTCTTTGCCTGGCATGCCCTCTCTCATGTGCTCCTATGATTGTTGACTTGAACACAGGAAATACAACTTCTCTTAAGGTTTCTGTCTTGGAAGTATCTAATAATGGAACAACCCCTGCCTCACGTAATAAGTGTGCTGATGGAATTACCTCCTTCTCACCAACTGCTGCATGTTTTAGTAAGAACGGAAACCTGGTTTATGTGGGAAACTCAAAGGGAGAAATTCTTATAATTAACTATAAAGATAACGAGGTGCGTGCCATGGTTCCTATTCCTGGTGGTTCTGTAGTGAAGAACATTGTGTTCAGCAGGAATGGAAAATATCTTTTAACAAACTCAAATGATCGAATAATCAGGATCTATGAAAATCTTCTACCTCTGAAAGATGAAGTTAGAGCACTTGATGATCTGAATGAGAACCTCAATGATCTAGATGGTGTTGAGAAGTTGAAGGGTGTAGGGTCAAAATGCTTAACTTTGTTCCGCGAGCTTCAAGATTTAATCACGAAGGTTCACTGGAAAGCACCTTGCTTCAGTGGCGATGGTGAGTGGGTTGTTGGTGGTTCTGCCAGTAAAGGAGAGCACAAGATTTACATATGGGATAGAGTTGGGCGTCTTGTCAAAATCCTTGAAGGACCTAAGGAGGCCATTATTGATTTAGCATGGCATCCTGTACGTCCTATTGTTGTATCTGTTTCTTTGAATGGCATAGTTTATATCTGGGCTAAAGATTATACAGAGAACTGGAGTGCCTTTGCTCCCGATTTTAAAGAGCTTGAGGAAAATGAGGAGTATGTGGAGCGAGAAGATGAATTTGATTTGATTCCTGAAACTGGGAAGGTAAGTTATGTTAGATAGTCATGCTGGTCTTCTTTTTACTTCCCTGTAAAATTTTAGTCTTAATTTCACATTCTTTCAGGTAAAAGAATCAGATGTTAATGAAGATGACGAAGTTGACATTGTAACCGTGGAGAAAGATCCTGGTTTCAGTGACTCTGATATGTCTGAAGAAGAGTTATGTTTCCTGCCAGCAACTCCCACTTGTGATGTTCCTGAACAAATGGACAAGTTCATAGAAAGTTCTTCCAAGTTGGTGGACAGCAACAACTCAGGATCCCCACTTTCGGAAGAGGCTGGACCAAATGAACATACCACGAATCATAACTCAAGTCCACTTGAAGGTAATGTCAAGCCTTACCCTATACTCTAGAAGTTAAGTATTTGGTTGGGTTCTTAAAAAATCTGGTTTTTCAAGTGAAGAAAATAAACTATTGAACCCCGAATTTGTAACTCATGCAGCAAAATTATATCAAGGAACCTTTCAGTTTTGGTTTCTTCCTTGTGTTTCATGCAAATTTACTGAGTTTCTCACCTGTCAACTAATACGTAGGGCATAATTGGTTTTCAATGTACATTATAAAATTGTTTGGTTTTCAATTGCATTTTATTGTAAACTGAGTTGTCTCAAATTTGCATTGAAAGTTAGTTTGAAATGGACTAAAATGAGAGTTACTTTTGCAAAATGAAGATAATTCAACCTTAATTGTGTGCAAACTTTTAGTTCAAAACATTCACATAGACTCTGATTGTCTGTTACTAAAGAAGGTTATGTTGTGTGTGCAATTGTTACATAGTCTTTAAAATTGCTTTGCAGATGATGCTTGGGGAACACGAGCTAAAAGAAAGCGGAAACCTTCAGAGAAGGTGTTGGAGTTGCAGGCTGAAAAATTAAAGAAACCCTCAAAATCTAGCAAAGCATCAAAATTCAAAACTAAACCTGTGGTTGATGAGGATGGTAGTAATGGTTTTTATGGTGATGAGTTTTCTGATGAATAGTGGCCTATTGCAAATTCATGCATGTAAAAGCATATTTTACTGTAATTTCTTGTATTTTACTTTTGATATGAAAAATGATGCCTGGACACCTGTTTCTGCTGAACATCTAGAAAAGAAGTGTAGATAGGATATGGAGAGAACTGAAACTTTATATGTTCCGTTAGATTAGATGTATCTGAAGGTTAAAATTAAAACCTTATAAAAGCAGCATTTTGAATCCAACTGAACTGAACCTTTCTCAAGTTCTGCATGGATTTATTCCTTGGCAAATGGCAAGAGTAGATATAAAACTTTTCCTTTTCTTTTTTAGATTTTTTAAAAGAATGGTAAGTTAGAGAATTGATGAGTTTATTTAAGAAATAAAAACTAAAATGATCATGTGTAAATTAGTATTTTTCTTTATTTCATATAATTTGTCAAGACTGATTTTTTTAATTAAAATTCATAATAAATATTTTTAAATATATTGTATTGTAATTAAAATTAACTAGTAAAAGCTCGTGTATATGATGCATGTATATCCATTTTTTTATTATAATGAAAAAAAATCATTTTTATCATAATTATCTTAAAAAGTAAGATATAAAATATATAACTTTTACAATTTTATTATTAGAAGATAATTAGATTTCAAAAAATAATTATAAATTTTTAAGACTAAAATAATAAAATGATTTATGAGTAAAGTAAAATAGATAAAAAAATGTGTATATTAAAAATATAATTATAACACGGTTACAAAATCTAATCCTTCTTATTAATAAATTAATATAATTAAATATATAATTATGTTTTTTAATTATGACAAATAATTTTTATTGTGTTCTAAAATTGTTTTTTAATAATAATAATAATAATTTCAACTATAAATGAATAAAATTTAATTTAGAAATAAAGATGAAAATGTAGGTTAAAAAAACACAAGTTACTACAAAGAGCAATGATATTGACACTCCAACAAATGTGAAAGTTCCGAGAGAAGTTATAAGGTGATTGTTTGAAGATCTCAAAAGATTATTTTCTCTAAAGGTACTAAAAGTAAGATAAAGACAAAATCATAAAGACAAATGAAGAGTATGAGTTCCGTTGATTGAGAAATAATTGAGAAAAAATATTTTTATAAAATATAAAAGTATGGCCACTTTTAAATGTTAGTTCTTTTTATATGATTAATTTATTATGTAGTATATTAATGAAATATTTATATCTTTTAGGCTTAAGCGTTTAAATCACTTATAAATTTAAGTATTTTTATTTATGTCTGTACTATTGTTTTATTTATTGAATACATACAAGTTTTATATTTTTTAATTGAGTGTCTATTATCTAATTGTATTACTTATGGGTGATACAATATTTTTTAATTAATATAAAATAATAAATAATTTTTATTATTTTTCATTAAAGAAATGTCAAAGATCATCATTTCCATCTAAATGGTAATGGTGAGATGAGATCATTGTGAACATGCCATGAAAATCACACTAATCTTGTTATTTAACAGGTTAAATTATGATTTTGGTCATGTTTTCGTACCAAAATATTGATTTGATTCCTTTATTCTGTTTTATCCCAATTTAGTTTTTTATTTTGAAAATTTTGATGCAATCAAGTCCTCTCTGTTAGTAGTGTAGTAAGTAACACACGTGTCCGTTTCCGGATTTTTTGAATTTTTATTTTTGAATTTTTATTTTAATTTTTTTTAAAATTTAAAAAATTACCATATGTTAAGTTAACGTCGTGCCACGTGGGACAGTGCCACATGTTACTGTTATGTTAGGTGTTATTTCCTCATTCTAAATTTGTTCCTTATATTTTTATTTATGTCTCAATTTAGTCCAAATTTTTGTAAAAATGGTGCAATTTCGTCACTCACCAAATTAAAACAAAAATTAATTCTTATATAAATTTTATACAAATATTTTTATTATATATTTTTAACAAAATTATGTTTATTTAAAATTGTGTTTCACATTCAACTTTACTTAAAATTGTTTTCAAATTTTAAATTTAAATTTTAAATTTATTTGTTTTGGATTGTTACTTAAACTAGTTAAAATTATTTTTAAAATTTATATAATTATTATTTTTACACCAACTCAAACATTTGTATAGAAATGATTGAACCTTACACTATTTAAAAATATACAATTATTTGAAATATATATTCAAATAAAAAAAATGTTAAAATATGATGTAATAAAATATCAATATAATTTATGAATATTTTTTATATTAGCATTATTTTGTATTAACAACTTTAAAACATTTTAAAATAAAGTTCAATGTAAAATATAAATTTAAATAAACTTAATATTGTTAAAAATATTTACTAGAAATATCAATTTTGATAGAAATATTTATGTTCATCTATATAAAAATTAAATTTGATTTTAATATGGAGAGGGACAAATTTGCTTACTTTTTACAAAAATTAGAACTAAATTGAGACAAAAATAAAAAATACCATAACCAAATTGAGAATAGAGAGTGACAGATGACATAATAGTGACACGTGGCATGGTCACTGCCACATCACACTGATACTGTCACGTGATACGCAGTTTGACATGTGACAAATTTTTTAAATTTTTAAAAAAATAATATTAAACAATAAATAAATTCAAAAATTCAGGAATTAACACGTTACATCTCCTATAACTATGTTTTGCACCATTAACGAAAATGATTTGATTGCATCAAATTTCAAATTGTCCAAAATAAAAACCAAATTGAAAGAAAAAAAAATTGAAGTACAAAATCGATATTTTAGTGCGAAATGGGAGATCAAAAAGATAATTTAACATTTTAAAGGAACGAAAATAACTTCTGCATGTACAATGAGTGTAATATCATCTTATATTTTTTACATTTCTTTTCACGTATACAAACAATTATGACAACAACATAATAAATTATTCACTTAACGAACAATTAATCGATAAATTTAGTTGAAAAAATATAAAAAAAATTAATACCCAAAAATAATTTAAGAAGAACTCAATTAAAAATATTTAATTTTACGTGATATTTCAAATTTAAACAAATCTATTTTTTTATAAAAATTAATATGTTTAGTAGATTATTAAAACATGATCAATTCAGAAATTATATTTTAAATTATGAACGTTGTTATTTAATATAACTATTATTTAAAATATTTGATTTGTAAATATTTTAACAATATTTACATTTTACATGTAACACAGTAAATTAACCGTGTTCTTGAGAGACCCTCATAACCCAAGGTTAAACCAAGAAGACTTTGAACTACGTTCTTGAGACAGTATTCTGTGGCGGTAACTCATTTTCTTTCATTCATTTGTATTCAGTGGCAGTAAGTGATGATGGAGTTTTTCTCTGAATATCTGATTTAACCATTCCGATGATACTGTGACATTAAGCGTGTTGTCATGATTATCTAGTGCGCTTTCTCACGCTTGCTCACCATTCGTTTGATAAAAATTGTTGCTGATTTTCCTAGTGTTGCTTTGCTATTATGCATGAAAGCCGTGATTTTTTTTCTTTCACAGGTTTTGCCTCACGTAAGTGAGTAAGAGACTGATGCGGTTATCTTTTTTCTTTTGTGTGTATTATGCATGGGCAATGTTAACTTCTTGGTTGAATTTTATGGAGTGTTGTTGGGAAGAAAAGAGTCTCATTTAACCTGAGATTTGTTGACCCTTTGCTTGCAATTCAAATTGTATGAGTAGATTGAGTGTGAAATTATGAATGGTGTAAGATGTCCGTCATTGTGAATCAAGACTTTAGTCTGATTTGGGTGCTAGTTTAATTAAATGCACTCAATATGTTTGAGAAAATGCAAACTCGGCTCTTTATATGTCATGATTAGTTTTCAAGTCTTGTAGCTTATAGGTGTATGAGCTGCTGTTATTTCCATGTGATTTTAAAGTGTCTGCCACCCCTAACGAATGTATCTATATATGTGTGGTTTAGTTTTATTTTGATGTTGAGCTTTGCTGGGTGTGATTGTTGTCTTTTTCTCTCTTATGCTGTCTCCTGCTCTTATTTCAGGTAACATGCCTGTGAATCCACTCTTGGCCCTGTTTCAAAACTTTGAGCAAGTCTCAAATTTTGTTCAGCATCATATCTCTAATTTCATAGGTCCTCATCTTCAGTCATCAGGGCTCCCTGGTAGTGGCTTTCTCTTGTCTGTATCCTCCTCCACTAAAGCTCCACTTGCGAAAACTACATCTTCTGTACAGCTTGGTGATACCGCTGTCAAGGTATCGATATCATGAATGTTAATCTTTATTGCGACTATTTTACCAGTGAGTGTGGTTTTGTTATTGGCTCTTTGTGGTTTTTTGAATTGGATCTGCTGTTCTCTCTATGTTCTAGTTGAATTTGAATACTTTTTACTTTATTTTCTTAAAATGTTTTTTTTTCTTTAATTCATGCTTTGATTTACTGCGTTAAGGTTTACACTTTGCTTTTTTGTTATTATCGTCGTATACTTTTTTAATTAGAATAATCGTCATATGATGACCGTACAATATGCAATAGATCTGGTCATCTCCTTTCGCAAACTGGGAAAGACTGATCTAACAGCAATGTGAATGGTAAAATCGTCATCTTGGAATGTGTGTGTATATATATATTGTTAGTGTGTATAAATATAATTTATTCTGTCTTTAATAGATTATTCTATACACGTAATACCTAATTGTTAAGGATTCTCAATTACTTTATGTAAATAGTAAATCTCCTATAATCCCTCCTCCTTTATTGAATATTAATGTAAAAATATTCTACAGTGCCTATTTAAGAAAAGGGTGCTGCAAAATAAAAGCAAGTGATTCTAAAATACACTCTTGAATATTGGATTGAAGTATGTTTTTATATACTGTGATATTGTGACATGGTATCAGAGCTACAACTCTGAACCGTGGGTCACTCTTGTTCTCCATCCCGCTCTGAACCGTGGGTCACTCTTGTTCTCCATCCCGCTTCTTCTTCGATACGCTATTATCGAGCTCCGCTGCCTCCATCTTCGTCACGCTGTTCGGAATCCATTTTCCGCACGCTGTTCGCAGTCGCTGGTTTCGAACTTGTGATTGACGTTCGCAATCGGTGGGAGTTCTTCAACCTGTTCGCTTCTTGGTCGTTTGGGTTCGCGAGCAATGGTGGTTCGTGAATCTATTCTTGTTCGTGATTTTGAGCTTCTTGGTCGTTTCGGTCGCGGGCGGTGGTGGTTCGTGAATCTCGTTCTCGTTCGTATCACTGTGATTATCGTGTTCGCTTCGATTCACGGTTTGTTCTTGCTATTGCTCGCTTACGCTCTTCGATTCATTCTGGTTTGACGTTCGTCACACCCCTATCTTCTCTGGTTTTGATTTCGAAAACCCATTCTCTGCATCCTTGTTCATCATGGCCTCAGATAAAGTCGACACTTTTCTGGTTAGATTTAATGGAAAGAATTATGCTGCTTGGGAGTTCCAATTTAAGCTCTTTGTCAAAGGCAAAGAATTATGGGGTCATATTGATGGCAAAATTCCTGCACCAACGACTGAAGCAGATTTGGCGAAGTGGGAAACGAAAGATGCCCAAATCATGACCTAGATTCTTAGCTCTGTTGAGCCTCATTTTATCCTGAATCTTCGGCCTTACAACACTGTTAAAGATACGTGGGATTATTTGAAAAAGGTTTATCATCAAGCCAATGCAGCTTGAAGGTTTCAATTGGAGTATGAGATGGCTAATTTCACACAAGGAAGTCTATCGATTGAGGAATATTATTTTGGTTTTCAAAATCTTTGGGCTGAATACTCAAATATTATTTACGCGGGTATTTCTAGTGAAGCCCTATCAGCTGTCCAAACGGTGCACGAGACTAGTAAGCGAGATCAATTTTTGATGAAGCTACGATCTGATTTTGATGCTACTCGATCCAATCTGATGAATCGTGACCCTGTGCCTACGTTGGATGCTTGCTTGAGTGAGCTTCTCCGAGAAGAACAACGAATCAAAACGCACACAGTTATGGAACAAAATATGAATTCTTCTGCTCCAGTTAGTGTGGCCTATGCTGCCCAAGGAAAGAATAAGCC
>Ga0209589_1005434_pt1 | contig 21615 bp, 16 predicted proteins | sample CowpeawhiteBW_FD_187525 | JGI IMG/M metagenome (GOLD analysis project Ga0209589, IMG submission 187525) | Root nodule microbial communities of legume samples collected from California USA - Cow pea white BW (SPAdes) (version 2) | ecosystem: Host-associated > Plants > Roots > Nodule | place: USA... | reverse complement strand
GACTTAGTTGAATCAACTTTAGTTGACTTGTTGACCTTTGACTAGGTTTGACTTGTTGACTATAGTTGACTTGACTTAAGCCAACATGTTAATCTATGTTTATTTGCTTTGTAGGTTAATTAGGAGCAAGAAATCAATGCTAGGTGGTGCATGGTGATTGGGGAGCATAAATGATGTGGAGGAGAGAGTAAAGCAAAGGCATAAAGCATGAAGTAAAAGGCATGAAGCAAGTGTACCTATGTACCATTGGTCTCCTTTGTTTTTAGCACACTTTGGCCACTTTATGGAGATATATGAGACACATTATTTGTCTCCTTTTGTGCTAGAACGAAATTAGCCTTGCACACACCATAGTTAGCTCTTTTGTCTCTCATTTTTTGTAATCTTATTTGACCTAGTTTCTAGAAAGGTTTTTGTAGAGACATCCTTATGTATCTATTATTTGCTTAGATGCCCCTAAACTCTTCTATATAAGGGGTGCTCCTAGACATGTAAAAGGGTTGAACATTTTGAAGTAAAAACACTCTTGTGTCTCAACCATTTGTGAGAGTTTCCTCCCTTGGGAGTGAATACTTTTAAGCCTTATCTTGCATAGCAAGTGGCGGCACCCATCCACTCATCTTCAAGGTTGCCATGGCTTCTAGCCAAGCCTTGTAGTGGCGTGCTTCTCACATTTTTACCATTTCTTTCCTTTCCATTTTATGTTTTCTTCTTCCTTTAATTGTTCATGGTTTTCTATGGTTTATGTGCTTTCCATTTCCTTTTTGTTTTGAATTAATCCATCATCTTCTTCTCTTGAGCTTTGTGAAAGGAACCTTCACATCTAGATAGCTTGCTATCTTAATGTCTAGTGGGGATTTCACTTAGCTTTCTTAATCAACTCACACCATATTCAATAATCTTCAAAAGGAACAAGATAATCCTTCATCAGTTATGTTATTGCATTGTCTAATACTTTTTTCATTGCTGAAGTATTGTTTCACATTGTGCTGCATGGTGTGGTTGTTTGTCCAGTTCTATTTCCTTGCATCCGCATCAGATCTGCTATCAATTGCCTTCATTAATATCTGAGCAGTGCTTTTGTCAATCGTATGGGTTGCTGCTATGGTCTACCACAATTTGGTACCTTAGTTTGTTCCCTTGCAATTTCATTTTTTTTTGCTTTGATTGTGTTGGCCAATTTCTTTGTTTCGTTCACATTTGTGTGCACTAACCATGGGATTACTTGTGAGTTCCACTTGCTTTTATTTCTATGCAGTAGCCACTCTGTGGTGCCATGATTGTCGTAGTCTATGACTACTTTGGCCAGCATCAGTGTTTCAAAATTTGTTACATATGTCTGTGTTGTTCCACTGTAGACTTTGTTTAGTGTAGCTGTGTCATCTATGTGATTCACCACATCAGTTTTGGTTATGTGAAACAGTTTTGTTGATTGGTTACTGCACTGCCATGTCAAATCTGTTTCTTTTGTTTCCTTGTGTGATACTTTCAAAATTGATTTTTGAGTTGAATTAATTGCTTTTACTCTGTCATATGCACTTGCTAGTTGAATTGGTATGGGAAAACTGAATTTGCTGTGAGTTATGGCTTCAACTGCTAATAAGTCAAAACCACTTTGAGCATTGAAAGAAAAGAAAAGAATTCCTGGAATGAACTGAGTGTTTGTGTTAAAGTGGCCTAGTCACCACAACATAGTTGTACTGTCCATTTCAACTCTGTTTGCATATGTTCTCACTCTTGATTCAACTTACTTTGAGTCTTGTTTGAGTTTGGTTTTATTCATCTTATTCTAGACATTTTCTTTAGGATCCTTTTGTGTGCCAACTTTAATTCTTAGCTTGTTTCTTGCTTATCTTCTTTGATTATTCCATTCAGTTTGTCATTTAATCTTTCACTAGATGTTGTCCACTTCTTCCATTTGAGCTTTTTATTGCTTTTCTGCTTTATTATTCTTATGTGGGAGAATGTGAGTGCTCTTGGTTCATTTTGCTTGCAACTCACTGATTTGGCACCTTTGTAGGTGATTTCCTTATCTTGAAGGTAGAGTTGAAGTGAAAGAGGAACTGTGAGGCAAAACAAAGTGAGTGGCTACCGAGAGACTTTTGAGGAGTGAGCTGGGACCTCAAAGAAGGAGTGCGCACTCTTAAGGGAGACATATTTGGAGGCTAGAGCGAGAGTGGAGCATAGCATAGCTTTCTTTTTTGTTTTGTTGTTTTGATGTCATGAACTTTGTGTAATTTTTTTTAAGTTTTATGTTTTTATTTGCTTCATTTGGCTTAGGTGGGAAAATGCTTTAGAGCAATCCCATCCTTAGCATTTAATTGTAATAGTTTAAGCGTATAGTGTGAGGTTCAAGGGGTTCCAAAGGCTACTTGAATTTTCACTTAGGTTTTTTTCGTCTAGTTTATGTTTTAAGTCTTTATGTTTTCTGTTTTTCAATGTCCAGGTTTTGTGTGATTTGTGTGTTTACCATTTATGTTTTAGGTCACCGTGATATCTAGGTGCAATGTGTTTATCACTTAGTTGACCTTCTTTTGGTCTTTAGATTTCACTTTGTTCACACATTTTGTTCAATTGTTTTCACACAATCTATTTTCATTCGTATTTTTATTGAGATTTTTTGTGAAAGCATTCTAAAGATCTTTGGCTAGGAAAGGCTTGGTTCCTAAGCTTGTCTATGTGACTCACCTCCCTTTCTTGGGAGTATCTCTAGAAATATTTTCAACTATTTTCTCTTTAGAAATTCATCAACTTCTTTGTGAAAAATTGTTTTGCTAAAAGTGTTTTCCAAAATTGTTTGACAATGAGTTTTTCTTCTTCTAGTCGTATGCATGTAGATAGGCATAGTAGTGTGCATTTGGGTAGACATAGTAGTCATCAGTTGCATCATACCATTCATAGTGACATTCCATTCTTTGGGGAAGATATAGGACCAATATCATTTAGAGATTGGATGTGGGATACTGAGAAATTGGTGCAACCAATGTTTAGTAAATATAGTCACATAGACATTCTTAGGCATGTTACTTCTAGGTTTGTAGAACGTGCATATGAGTGGTGGCACGAGAGGGAATATAGAGTGAAAAAGGGGAGAACATCATGCATCAATACATTTTATGAATTAAAAACATGCATGTGGAAATATTTCATTCCCCCTTCATTTAGCATCACTAAAGCACAACAAGCTAGGATAGAAGACTTTATTGACATTGGGGATGCATTCATCCAAAACATTGCTAAGTTTTCTAGACTAGAAAAAGATTTTAAGCACAATTTAGACTTTCTCTTGAGTGAACAAAGAAAGAGAGAAAAATACAAGAGAGAGCAAGATAAACATCAAAAGCTTCGAGAGTATGAAAAGAAGAGAGAAAAAGAACAGTTTGAGAAACTTTGTGCTCAAAGAGAACAAGAGGAAAAAGAGATAAAAGAGAAGAAAAAAAGAGAGGAAGAAGAAAAGACAAAAGAGGAGAGTCTAAGAAAAGCAAAAGAAAAGAATGAGAGAAAAGACTTAGAAGAACGAGAGAAAATAAGACAAGAGAGTGAGCTTAAAATACAATCACCAGTGGTAGAGTTAAAGATCATTTCAAAAGCAAAAAGGGAACTCATTGTTAAGGATTTGGTGATCAATCCTTCACCAATCCCTTCCATTAAGTTCAATTTTTCAAAAGGAGTTCTCCCATCTTTAAACTCTATTGCCTTTGTCATTAAATCTTTCAAGTTATTTTTCTCTCAAACATTTTGTTCTCCATCTCATTCCCTTATTTCATCCTCTTCAATATCTTGTGCCAAAACACAGTTTGACTCTAAAATTTTTTTCAAATATCATCTTAGTCAAAGTGTAAGCCATTGTTTTTGTGAAGTGGGCCTAATACCAACTTTTTCAAAATTTATAAGCCCACTTTCACACATTCCCCAATCAATTATACTACATGATCATTATGATTTTAATCTTATCTTGTTTGATGATTATTGCAGATTTGTTTTTTTATCCTAGTGGAATCTTCGTTTGGTTGTTGTGAGCGTTTCACAACCCTCTTGATCTGAGGACATATCCTCTTCAAGAGGGAGGGAATGATGTGACCTCAATAAGGCTTATAGCATTGGGCCAACGCCTAGGCCCATTCTTTTTAATATCTTTTAATTTCTCTATTTTCAATTAAATAAATGTTGTTTTAATTTGGTTTATTTTCTTAGTTGTAGCCCATTTTTCCAAGCTGCCCAATCTTTAAGTATTGGTAATGGGCCTATGGCCCAATAACTATGACACCTACTTCGCACTATCACGCATGGAGGCTTTCTTTGGGCTTCAGACTGAATCTGGAAGTGGCCCAATTTCTTCCATATGTTAGCGTGACCAGCAGCACATACTTTCTCCACCAGCATGGACAGTGTCTTTGTTGGGCCTACAATCAGCGTCTCTGTTGGGCTTGCAATTCATCACCCATAGGCAGCCAATCATGCGAATCAATTCGTTCAACCTCTGCCAGCCCAAATTCACTCTTGCGTGCAACATCTTCACGCTCCACCGTCACACTCCAGAATCAACTCGAAGCCATTCATTTTAATTGCTTCAACGGCCCAATAAGTGCTTCACATTGATCACGTTTCTTCAAACTGCTTTCCATTTCGCAGATCAACCCACATCGTTTTTTATTTGGCAGCATCGTTAGGGTTCAAACCTGTGATAGCGTTTGCTTCCCTCCAGTCACGCATTCCAGTCACGCAGCCGTTAAAGTTCCTTTACCCTTCGCCCTTTTCAACTTTAGGGTTTCAACCTTGCCGTTAGGAACTTGTTAGTTAGATGGCATCCCTTCTTTCCTTCCATTCTCTGGTTCCCTCTCTTCCATATAGGGACAAGCCATTGTTTGTAAACACTTAGCTGAGATGTATGTTAAAACTTGGTTGAGAACACTCCCCTTTCGTCTCTGCTCAAACCCTAAACCCTAAATTAGGTTTCACCTCGTCGGGTTTACCAATCTAGTGAGAAGCCTGAGAGATTCGAGAGTTCACTTCAATAACCGATCTTCCACTGTGTTTTCCCGTCGATTCCACTGAATAATCGACGTTTGGAGGTCATCTCTGTCGAATGGAGTACATTTCCGTCGATCAACGTTGTCGTCGGCCTCATCATATAATGAAGTAGAATATGAAGATATAGTCATTTTAATGACACAAATGAAGTAAAAAACGAAAAATACCTAGTTTTGAGATAATAAAATTTCCTTATAAACAACATTCTTGGTAAAAATGCCTTCTTGTCCTTCAAGGTGTCCTTCTTTAATAAGAATTTTTGTGGAAGTTTGAGAAACACCTCTTTATAATGCAACATATAACTAACCATGGCTGAAAACATGTCGTGGAAGGTAAATTCCAACGATAGGTATAGTTTGTCCTTCTGATTTATTTATAGTAATTGCAAAACTCAATCTTATAGGGAATTGTTTCCTAATAAAAACCAAAGGAAGGCCTGCACTCTTTGTTGTTTTATGTTTAATTCTTAGTAAGAAAGCTCTCTTTCCTGCATGGTGACCTGTCAATATTTCAACATCCAACATGTTCATGTAGAACCCACGACATAGTAATCTTGTCCCATTACATAACCCAGATTTAGGGTCTATGTTTCGTAACAACATTAATGGTGATCATTTTTTAACCTTTAAGTTATGTGGTGGCAAACCTCCTGGAGAAATAGTGTGCAAGTACTCATGTTGGTATAAATGATATGTGTCTCCTTCAACCTCATCAAATGACAACAAATTACGTTCTTCTCCTGGAAATAGATCGATAATTATGTCATTAAGTTTTTCTACATCTTCATGAGGTATCTGTATTAATAATTCTTCTTGTATAATTCTTGGTACGGAAGTAGTTTCCAATGCATAATAAGATAAAGGTGGCAAATCAAAATCCTTGATTGCTTTACCATGCTGAATTAAAAAGTCATTTAAATCCCTCAATAACATAGGAATCAAGTTCTCATTGACAGAAGTGTTGGTTGAAGTATAATCTTCTAGTATAAAGGTGTGGAACTGATTCCAAAGGCTTCTAACATCAGTTGATTCACAAAAAAGTAATATAGTCATAAATAGTCTTCATAAAGCATATGGCATTTGTAAAGTTGATGCTTCAACTAAGCATTGATGAATACTATTGTCACTTTCTAAAACTCCTCATTTCTCAAATGCCTTTTTAAATGTGTGACAATATGTTTTATTTGATGATAATAGATATTCCCAACTGGTTGGTCCTCTTATGTGAGAAAGCAAAACCCGCAAGAAAAACTTATCTCCTTTAGAAGGAGATACAATATAAATTCGACCGAAAAATTTCTTGTTTGACCTTCTTGGGTACCATTCCTTGTGTTTATTATTCCAACAATAATGCTCTGGAATTTCTCGATACAAAAATGTTCTAGATTGGGATCTCTTTGATTGAGGGCAAAAAATTGTGTGAGCATGGTTTTGGAGTTGATATCATCATTCAACACGTCATTGATGTTTTGTTGCTTATAAAATCGCACTTGTTGTCGATTTGGTAAATGAATTTGCAATCTTTCAACAACTGAATTCATTCGACAGATTGTAAATCTGAAGATTTTCCATAAAGTCTCGGGAGCACAAATCCATCTAGCATCGAGATATTGCTGGACTTCATCTATAATGGGTTTTTTATGAATCTTCGTTGCTACTCGATCTGGTCCTTTGTAAACATACTTATACAAATATTTAATACTTTTGATGCTGCTGCAGACCTCAACCTTTATATGACAGTCGTATTTTAAGAGTAACCAAAGGTTATAAGGAACCACCCATCTATTGTCAACAGTCACATTTCTATTTATGGAAATTGGTTCATCAAAATGTCTTCTATATTGAGGATATGAATCATTACCTTGTCGTGTTTCTTCCAAGAAATCTTTGGGAAATCTCTTTTGGCATTGATTGCGCTTCATACATGGTGATCTAGGATTGAGAGTTTCATAAGGACCATGTATCATGTATTTCAACACAACTTCATGCAATTAGGGTTCTTCTTCCTTATTTGGTATTTCTGCCTTGACAATGCTATCATAATCTTGTGGATCATGTAACTTATCATTATTATCTAAGATCAATAACATGTGTACATGCGGTAACCCACGTTTTTGAAATTCAGTAACATACATATAACTAATAACTTTTCTGAGGACTTCTTTATTAACAATATCTTCCTTAAATTACTCAAATTTTGCTCGAAAGAATCTTGTGAGCAAGTCAGGGTGATCTTGTGGAGTTTGTTGATTTTGTAGTTCAGAAGAAATTTCATTCCAAGATGGATTGCATGTCATTTAAGGAAAATATCAGGTTTTCCATTATGAGCAACAATTGTCATACCATCTTGATATCGTGGTGTTAAGTCTCAACAACTACCAGTAAATGACGATGGTAATATTGTCCTCTTTCCAACAGTATCTTTAAAGAAATGAAAGAGTGAATGATAATATATTTAGATGTGATAAATGTTATTTTAAATATATTTACATGCGTGAGTTTTTCCTTCATGCAAAGCATCTTGCAAACCTTGGTACACTTTAGCACGAATGTTGTTTTGATAATTACGAATCCATCATAACCTCTCGGTCTTAATCTTAACGTAATTATCTACAACATATTGTTGTAAAAGTCGTCCCGCTTGTAATATTACAGACTGATCATTTGGACGAATATACATTAAATAATCATGTGTTTCTAAAAATATGTTAGCCTTCTTCATAAGTAATTTGATGAAACAAAGGTAATTATGATAGAATTTACTTGAAGCATGAAACTATAATATTCTCGGCAAGAGATACTTTGACTATTATGATTTTTTGTGTTGGTGTTCTAGCCATATGTTCCAAAAGGGAATAATAAAGGATATTGTAAAAGGTCATAATATCCTACGATCTCTTATATGTTCATTAAATTTCCATCGTGATCTACAACTTTAATATCTTGGCCACGTGCCATTGATTATGTGTCTATAGTAACAATAACAGCTGCTACTTGAGATGTAGTTGGAAGATTATATTGTGGTTGATTCGTAGGACGCTCTTTAATGAGTAAAGAACATATATGAATATTTGGTTCTTGAGCAAGTTGTCGAAATACATGCACAAAAGGATTGCACCGGTGTAGTATTTGTTGCAATTTATAAACAATAGTTTGATGAAGTTGAGTGATGACGGCGTGACCACCTCCTTAGAAGCTCCCTCAAGAAGGATCACTAGAAGCATGTCTAGAGGGGAGTCTTCTATTCCATCATCTTTATCTTTGTTTTGCATTACCTTAGTTTGAATTCCCTAAGTTGGTTTCTAGTTCACTTATTTTGGTTGACTTGTTGACTTTGACCCAAAGTTGACCTTTTAACCAAGATTAGATTAACTTAAACCAACATGTTAATCCTTGTTTGTCTTGTTTTGTAGGTAATTAAGAGAAAGTAGAGCATGGCTAGGTGGCACATGGTGATTGGAGCACATGGATGAAGTGGAAGAGAGAGGAATGCAAAAAGCATAAAGTAAAAGCAAAAGTAGACATATACCTTGTCTCCTTTTGCCTTTTTGGTTTATTCCATTGAAGGCTACTTGGTCTCCTTCCTCTTTTGACCTAGAATCCTTATGGGAATGCATCCACCAACCACATTGCTTCACTTGGCCAAGAATTACATGGCTTAGGTTTTTAGGGCATGTTTTTGTATTTGCTAAAGGACCCCTATGAACTCCTATTTAAAGGATGCTCCTTGTCTTGTAAAAGGTTTGATCATTTTGTTATAAACTTTGTGTTATCAACCACCAAATTCCGGGAGCTCTCCTTCCTAGAAGTGAACTCACCTTTGCCTTATCTTGCTTGCAAGTGGTGGCACCATCACTCATCTCTAGGGTTTGGTTGGCTTAGATCCCCCCTATGAGTGGCGTGCTTCACCCATTGCTCATCTTCTATGCTTTCCATTTTTAATGTTTCTTCTTTCATTTTGTTCTTTAAGTGTTGTTGAATTCGTGTGTGTGTGTGTTAACTTGAATCCAACTCTCTTCTTCCTTTCATCTAAATAGCATGCTATCTTAATGTCCAGTGGGAATTTTCAAAAAACTTTTTTAAACAACTTCACCATATTCATAACTCTAAAAGAAAACAAGATAATCCTTCATTATTGGGGGTTTTCCAACATCCTATTTTGTAATTCATGTTTAGTATCATAAATATACAACTACAAAAATCGAGGTTGAGACCCATCATTTGGATAAAATCCTCCTATCTTATGATAGATTGCACCTTGAGCACGAAAACTATATATACCACGACCATTTGCTACTATAGTTTCATCCATACTAACACCAAGAGAAGTGAATGAAAAGACATGATTGTAACTTCTTATATGTTGTCTAAAATGTCTACTTTCAAATGTTTGATCTGAAAATATTTGAAGTAGCTCATGTGGAGGAGGAACACGTGAAAGTAACACTTTGCCACCAGAGCAACACATATCGCGTGATTCATGATAAAATAATCGTGCATGACAATGTGGACATGTAGTTGGTGTAGGCAATTGAAATTTGAGCATCAGAACCGTATTTGAAAAATTTCTAGCATTATTATGTGTACGGTGGAATCTATGTAGCATATCTACAATCTTGTTATAAATTGGAAGAATAATAAAAAAATGTAGTATTATAAATTGCAAAAGTATTAAAAGTGCATTATTAAAGCATAACATGTATTAATTATGGCAGGGAAAATATACTAATCAGGTTCAATGGTACCAAAATGAGTATTAACTACTTATGGAAATAGTTGACTAACCATGTTGAATGGTACTGGCGTGTGTATTACTTGGTCCTGCTTCATTATCATTACATCCTTCCAATCTTTCTGCATGAAAAATACTTATTGGTCTCTTGGCAAGCATACCAAAAGTCAACTGTAGTATAATGATTTAAAGTAGGAGTGTTGAACCCACGAGGAACGGATTTAGTGAAAATTAATAATTATCTCAATCAGCATATGTACAAAGATTTTAATTTGATTTGACATTAACTATTGCATAAAATGAATACAATAAAAGCGAAAAGTTTAGAAAAATACAGTAAAAGAAACTGGGATTGAATTTCATCTATCTCCCTTGTCTGTAATATAGATGAATATAATATATAACATCTGAAAATACCAATATTGATGCACACTCAAAAATCATTTATACCAATCCCTCGTGTATAAAATTCATAAGATTAGTTCCCTGAATATTGATTCCTCACATATTCAGCAAATTATCCAGCAATACGGTCGAGTGTTAAAAGCAATTGATATATTGAGATCTATTCCTAGCATCACAGTATATCAAGTATCATTGTTCAAATCAGATTTTCAGAAATACTTTCTAGTCAGATCTAAAAATCAAAATCAAAACATCTATTGATCAGATAGAATCAAGCATTAAGAACGGAACAATAATACCAATATTGAGTAAAAACAGAAATGCTATATATAAATATCACCAGATTACATCCAAGTTTGAGTAGATTACATTCAATCCCAAGAAGGAAGATTCAGCCACTCATGGCAGCCATTAAAACCTATGAACTAAAGAAGAAGAAGAGAAAATATGCTATGTGCTCTGCTTGTGGTTGCAGCTTCTACAGTTCTGTAGTTTCTCACCAAAAATCTCCAGCTAATTTGCAGTTTTGAACCTCCACAATGTATATACATCACGAATTGTCGCTTGGGCGAGATAGAGTACTTCAGCATGAAGAAAGGGTCTCGCTTAGGCGACCCAATCCTAGCTTAAGCGAGAATTACAAAATTGTAGAGGCCCCTTCACAAAATCTCGCTTAAGCGAGATTGGCAGTATCAAATCTCGCTTGGGCGAGAGTGGCGGCAAAAGATGATCTCTACTGCACAAGCTCTTGCTTAGGCGAGATCCTTCTTCGCTTAGGTGAGAATGGCGACCCAAGCTCTCGCTTGGGCGAGATTGCTTTGGTTTGAGCGACCCTGCAGAGTTTCTTTTCTGTTTCTTCATTTCTCCTTTCACTCTTCTTGTGTTCTTTCCTCTTTCTACTATAATTTACCTGAAAATTACACAAAACAGGGATCATGTGACTTCTTTTCAACAAAAACTATGAAGCTCATTCTTTTCTAGCATCTTGCTTGTCCTCAAGCAAAGTAATATGATGTAACAACCAACTTTTGAAATTGGTTATTGAGAAATCATTTTCACAGTTCCTGACCAGACAACTTTTGCATTCCAAACCATAGATTCAAAATCAGAAGCAAATGGTGAATCTAGTTATTAACAAATCAAAATTGCTAGTCATTTTCAATCCAACCACAAACACACAATCAGCATGGATCTTAAGGTGTTTTCAAGGTTGTAATGAGGCTAGGCTTTTCAAGAATAATGGTTTTTCAAGATCACAAAAGCACAACTTAGAAAAGAGAGCATAGCTACAATTCAAACCCAATTTCAATTCTACTCTCCATTCCTCACAATTGAAACCTCAATACACCAAGTTTCTTTTTCATTCATAATTCACTCTTATCTCTTTTTGTTATTTTCTTTTATTTCCCTTTTTTTTGAGTAAATATATACATTCCTACACAATACTAAAGAGTGAATTATGATACTCATCCTTTTTCTTCCTTAAGTGCAATTCTACCAACCAATTACCCTTACAGTTGAATAAAAATGCACATATGCTCTCTATCCTTAAGTGTCCAAAGGGAAAGGATAATAATTCAAGTTAAGGTTAAGGTGCATAATTCAAACAATTAGGCTCAAATGGGCTATCAACACAGGATGATTATTTACAGGTTGGCTATTTGGCACTGAGTTATAAATTCAACAAGATTGCCTTAATCCTTTCCATGCTTCAAATGTGATGTTATCAAATGAAAACTCAAGCAATATCAACTTGTCAACAAACAGTGGAAACACTCAAGCTGTTTAAGGATTCACACACTCACTGGGTTTTCTGGTTTATTTCCTTGGTATCTCACTTGTTGTTACAAGTGATTATCTTGACTAATTATCCAGCACTAATATCCTAATCCTATTTAATTATGAATTCAACCAAAATTTTCCTTTTTCACCTCTGTGTTCAGTTCACTCAGTTGTTCTAGACTCAGAATACTTACTGAAATCAGATTTCTCTTTAACCAATTCCCTCAAGAAAGATTTTCAAAATGATTACCAAAAAATTTTTGTTGTCTCAAAGTATTATGCACAAAATACTAAACCAAAAAGTAAAGTTCAACAGTTAATTAACTAGATAATATAGCATTCTAGCCAAAACAACTAAAGCAAAATAGTAGTAATTACATAAATACTGCAAAATACTAAAAGAAAAAGAACAATGAAACCGTATTTATAGAGTTCTGAAGGGTGGAATGGTGATGTGAATCAATCTCCTCCAAAATAAATCTCCTCCTCAATGCCTGCTCCATCTGTGTCAGCAACAAAGTTATCTTTGTCCGCAGCTCCTGATGGTCCATCACCTGCAACAGGTCCACTTCCCCCCGAGAAAATAGGATTGTCCCCAGGCCACTGTAGATAAGTCAAGAAGTCTGATGGAGTCATGCCTGGGTATGGTCCGCGGACATTCTGATAGAGGTACTCCTGAAGGTGGAGTTGTCCTCTATGAATGGAAGCATTTTGCTGGTGGGTGTGCTCCATCTGCAACCTCATATAGCTCATTTGCTCAAGCAATTCATTATTCATGTTGAGTTGAGGTTGTTGTGTGGGCCCTGTTTGTTGTTCTTCCATTGCTGGTTGGTCTTTAGCTGGTTGGTCTTCAGCTTGTTGGTCCAGTTGGGGCTCTTCTTGCTGCTCCAAGTCCTCTGGGTGGGTACACAAGTGTTCAATGAATTTCTTGGTGATTGAAGGTCAGATCTTTTCAGTTAACTCCACCTCCACCCCTTGATCTTGGCAAAGACCTGTGATTAAAGCCGAAAAACCCAAAGCACCTTTTACCTTTTCATTCCTTGTGTTGACTTCATACCTCACAAATTTGCGGATTTCTTACGATATAATGGTGGCCACGTCAACATTGAGATCTTCCCTCATTATGCAATAAAGGAGATGACATCTAGGCACATTCAAGTCTGAGACGTGGCCAATGGGCACTATGTTTGCAAGTAAGAATATGGAACAGACTTGGGCTAAGGTTTTCATATCCCTTCTTAGAATTCTGAGAGGATTTCCAATGGGTCTGACTTGATAAGATCGATTGGCAGCGCATATAAGGAGTGCCACTTCATTTTCATCATAAGGTTCATGACTCCTCCTTCTTCTTATGAAATCACAGTGTTGCCCTAGTTCTAGTGGTAGTGGATTACCAAGGAATTCATTGATGGTTGTTCGATCATAATTTACCCATGTCCTCCTAACTGTTAGAATAGGCATTTGCATAAAACTCTCTGACAATCTCTGGATCAAATTTGGGAAGCGGGTCAGCCAACTTCATCCAATTCCTCCTGATAAGGTCATTCAAGAATGGATCATATTCGTCCGGGAGTAGGACCACCTTTCTTTCTTTGATAAAGACCCAGTTCTTTATCTTCTCATACCGTTCTAATCTTTGGGGGTCTCTAAACAAATTGCTATTTTGCCTTCTAGGAGAAGGGCTACTTGCACGTCTTCTCCTCTTCCCTTTGTTGGGTTCAGTATCGGAAAGTCTAGATGTTGTCTTTGTTCTAGCCATTGACCTGCAAGGCTAAAAATTAACCCACCAAAAACATGCCAAGTCAGCTTTTACAAACTTAAATAACCAACCAAGAACATAATTAAGTCAAACATTTTGTCAAACAGCTTGGATGCACTCTTAAAATATGAAATTTTTGAACCAATTCGTGCATAAACAAACCACATTACTCTGTTACAGCACCAATTTATATTAAAACTCACAACATAAACACAAAATGCAGCAAACAGAACATGGACACTATCCTAGGGTTTGGAGTGTACAAATCGTGACTATGCTTGGTGAAAATGAAGAGAATGAGGAAAAAGAACTTACCTTTATGTGGAATTAGCAAAGGGAGGAAGAGAATTGTGAGTTAAAATGCAGAGAAATGAGTGAGTGAAGGTGCGCTCAAAACTAAAGAAGGGAGAATGTGAGCGAGACGTGGGCGAGAGCTTGGGGGAAAGAAAACTGAGCGAGTTATGCCCCTGTCCCTCACTTAAGTGCGATTTCTCGTTCAAGCAACCGAATCTCGCTTAAGCGAGATGAGCGTGAGAGAAATATTAAAAAGTCTCACGCAGGCGAGACTGTGTCGCCCAAAACACCCTTGGTACAGGGCATTCTCCCCTAGGCGAGCCACTACTCACTTAAGCGAGTATATCAGCAAAATTGGTTGGCTTAGGTTTTGCATATCTCGCTGAGGCGAGACATGCTTAGCTTGGGCGAGTTTTTCGTGCAGTTATGAGAATTCTCAGAATTTGCACTTTTCAAAATTTTGTTCACTTTCACTCAGCCATTTCATGATCCTTTCAGTCCAATTAACTCATAAACACACACCAAACCATACTTCAATCAATTCTCTACCATTTCAAAAGGTTTCACAACATCAAACTAAAGATCAAGCTATCAAACTCAAATTTCACAATTTGGCCAAAACAAGGCAATTTTTAGCATTTGATGATCTCAATTCTGGCACTAAAACTCATTCCTATGCTTAAAATACCAGTTTTGTTTGAAAACACCAAAAGTGCATGATTTGCCTTATTGAGATGATTGGATGCTAAAAACTCACCTTTTTACACACAACATAGAACTATAAACACAAACACATAATTACATACACAAACACATTTAATCACACAAGATGAAATTGAAGTGCAAGAACATAATTAAAACACTAGGTTGCCTTCAAGGAAGCGCTTGTTTAACGTCACGAGCCTGACGCCTGTTTCATTAAGGCTCATCTAGTTGAATGATTGTGGCGAGCCTATCAATCTCACCACCAAGATAGGGCTTCAATCGTTGCCCATTTACAACCCAGCTTCTTTGTGATTTAGGATCCTCTAGCTCAACGGCTCCATAGGATTTCACATTTTTAACAAGAAATGGTCCTGACCACTTTGATTTTAGCTTTCCAGGGAAAAATCTCAACCTGGAATTGAACAATAGCACTGATTGACCACTTTGATTTTGAGAATTTTCTTGTCATGATAAGCTTTCATCTTTCCCTTGTAGAGCTTAGAGGACTCATAAGCGCTGAGTCTCATTTCCTCCAATTCTTGCAGCTGTAATTTTCTCTTTTCTTTTGCTGCCTTATCATCATGAACATCAGCTAAACCTTTTTTTAAAGGGTTTGCTTTTGTTACTTGCTTACTAACTGATAAAAAAGTTCATCTATCACATCCACTTTGAAACATTGTTGTTTGTCTTTAGTGTGTTGCATTGCCCCAAATACATTAAAGTTGACTTCATCATCCTGCATTCTGACCTTCAATTTGCCATCATCACCATCAATAATGACCTTGGCTGTTTTCATGAAAGGTCTTCCCAGTATCAAAGGGACTTCAATGTCTTCCTCAATATCCATCACAACAAAATCGACTAGGAATATGAATTTGTCAACTTTGACCAAGACATCCTCTACCACTCCATATGGATACTTCAAAGATTTGTCAGCTAATTGTAATGTCATCCTTGTAGGCTTTACTTCCAGATCTCCTATTCTACGTAGCATAGACAGAGGCATCAAATTTATATTTGCACCCAAGTCGAGCAATGCTTTATCTACTAGCAATGTTCCAATTGTGACTGGAATAGTGAAGCTCCCAAGGTCCTTTGACTTCTGAGGTAAAGATTTTTGAATGATGGCACTACACCCCGCTTCAAGCTCCATTGTTTCTTCAAAAAATTTTATTTTCTTTGTTAGGAGCTCTTTCATGAATTTTGCATAAGTTGGCATCTGCTCCATAGCATCCAAAAAAGGAATATTAATCTACAATCGCTTGAAAATATCCATGAACCTTGCAAACTGCCTCTCCTTGTCTTTTTTGAAAGGGTTTTAAGGGTATGGAAGGTTTTTCAACTATGGTACCTATTTCTCAACCTTCTCCCTCTTTTTCTCCTTATTTTTTATTTTTTTCTTCTTTTTCTTCTCTTCTATTTACAAACTCTATTTCATTTTGTTCTTCCTCTCCCTCACACTCATTTTTTTTCTCTTTCTCTGGTTCCTCCAACACCTCTTCCTCTACAACCAGGTTGTCTCCAATCCCTCTTCCCACAATTTTACCACTTCTGGTAGTAATTGAATTCCAGTGCTCCGTCGAATTAGTCTGAGTGTTGGCTAAAAATTGACTTGCTTACTGATCTGATAATTGCTTAGCCAACTGTCCAACCTGTATTTCAAGATTTCTGATTGAAGCTTCTGTATTTTTCTGATTGGTCAAAGAAGCTTGCATAAAATTTTCTAGAGTATCCTCTAGTTTAGTTGTTCTGTCATGCACAAAAGGATACTGTTGTTGTTGCTGTTGGTAAGGAGGTTGTCTGTTTGAAGGACCAACATCTTGCTTCCATCCAAAATTTTGATTTTGATTATTTCTCCACCCTTGTGAAAAGTTGTTATTGTTGGAGAAATTTCTCGGTCTTCCTTGGTTACTTACATATTGAACTTCTCCTTGTGAGCTACTCTGATAAGAATAATGACCCTTTGGATGATCGCCTCCACATAAGTCACATCTCATGGGTTGTTGACTGGGAGAAGATTGCACAACTTGCAACTACTCGGGTAATTTAGACATTTGCTTTGTCAGTGCTTCAATCTGTTGAGTCAGAATTTTATTCTGAGCTACGATCACATCTGTAGTACTAAGATCAAGCACTCCTTTCCTCCGAACAGTTTGCCTATTATGCTAAGCTTGATGATCTGTGGATGCTAATGCCTCAATGATTCTTGTTGCTTGCTCTGCATCTACACTCATCATTGTTCCACTTGCTGCTGCATCTAATATCATCTTGGTATCAGGCCTCAGATCGTTACGGAATATGTTCAGCTGAGCAATATCTTCAAATCCGTGATTTGGGCATTTCCTCAATAAAGAATTGAATTGCTCCCAAGCTTCATATAATGGCTCATCTGGTCCTTGCCTAAACGTCGAAATATCAGCTTTGGCTATGATGTAGCGAGATGGTGGAAAGAATCTGTTCAAGAATTTCTCTTCAACATCCTTCCAACTGTTCAAACTCTGGTTTGGATGTGACTTAAGCCATTCCTTTACTTTACCTGCCAAAGAAAAAGGAAACAAACACATGTATACATGCTCAAGATCTCCTTCTTGAAAGCCCATGGTTCCTATCAATTCATAGAATGTAGAGAGATGAGTATATGGATCTTCATTATCCATTCCAGTGAATTGATGAGAACTGATTAAGCTGAGGAAGGCTAGCTTCATCTCCAAAGTTTTGGTAGTGGGTGGTATTGCTATGCTAGAAAAATATCTTGGCCCTTGCTGCATAGCATGGTCTCCAAGTGTCTTTCTGGTTGGAGCTGGTCTTTGATTCTCCATGTTTTCTGATTGAGGTGTGATGGAAGTACTGGAAGATTCTTCCCTTGTCTTTCCTTGCTTCTTTTTGTTTCTGCCTCTATTCCTTCTAGCTGTCTTTTTTATCTCCGGGTCAAATGCTAATCGATCTTCAGGAACCTGACCTCTTAAGAGCATAAATCAAAACAGCTCAAGCAAGGATTAGTACAAAGGAGAAATTTAATAAGCTATCTAATAAAGAAAAATATACACTTGTTGGTCTCTTGGTAAGCATACCAAAAGTCAACTGTAGTATAATGATTTAAAGTAGGAGTGTCGAACCCATGAGGAATAGATTCAGTGAAAATTAATAATTATCTCAATCAGCATATGTACAAAGATTTTAATTTGATTTGACATTAACTATTGCATAAGCTGAATACAATAAAAGCGGAAAAGTTTAGAAAAATACAGTAAAAGAAACTGGGATTGAATTTCATCTATCTCCCTTGTTTGTAATATAGATGAATATAATATATAACATCTGAAAATACCAATATTGATGCACACTCAAAAATCATTTATACCAATCCCTCGCGTATAAAATTCATAAGATTAGTTCCCTGAATATTGATTCTTCACATATTCAGCAAACTATCCAGCAATACGGTCGAGTGCTAAAAGCAATTGATATATTGAGATCTATTCCTAGCATCACAGTATATCAAGTATCATTGTTCAAATCAGATTTTCAGAAATACTTTCTAGTCAAATCTAAAAATCAAAATCAAAATATCTATTGATTAGATAGAATCAAGCATTAAGAACGGAACAATAATACCAATATTGAGTAAAAACAGAAATGCTATATATAAATATCACCATATTACATCCAAGTTTGAGTAGATTACATTCAATCCAAGAAGGAAGATTTAGCCACTCATGGCAGCCATTAAAACCTATGAACTAAAGAAGAAGAAGAGAAAATATGTTATGTGCTCTGCTCGTGGTTGCAGCTTCTGCAGTTCCGTAGTTTCTCTCCAAAAATCTCTAGCTAATTTGCAGTTCTGAACCTCCACAATATATATACAGCACAAATTCTCGCTTGGGCTACTGAATCTCGCTTGGGCGAGATAGAGTACTTCAGCATGAAGAAAGGGTCTCGCTTAGGCGACCCAATCCTAGCTTGAGCGAGAATCACAAAATTACAGAGGCCCCTTCACGAAATCTCGCTTAAGCGAGATTGGCAACATCAAATCTCGCTTGGGCGAGAGTGGCGGCAAAAGATGATCTCCACTGCACAAGCTCTCGCTTAGGCGTGATCCTTCTTCGCTTAGGCGAGAATGGCGGCCCAAGCTCTCGCTTAGGCGAGATTGCTTGGGTTTGAGCGACCCTACAGAGTTTCTTTTCTGTTTCTTCATTTCTCCTTTCACTCTTCTTGTGTTCTTTCCTCCTTTTACTATAATTTACCTGAAAATTACACAAAACAGGGATCAAGTGACTTCTTTTCAACAAAAACTTGGAAGCTCATTCTTTTCTAGATTTAGGCAAAATCAATCATGATATAAACACAAATTAAGAACATAAGTGCCCTCATTTCATATGAAAATTACTCATTTTTGGCACTTATCATGCATGAAAATCATAACTTGTGTAGTGTTAAATCAATGAAAAAAAGTGCATAATAAATAACCAATATCATTGTAATAAATAACGAGAAAATTAAAAATCATGATAGATTGTAAAAGAGTATAATCATATCTTGATACACAGAGAAAAAAAGACAAAAAGGAACTAACTGCAGAAATTAACGACAACTTAAAGGTGTTTTATTATTCAACACCGTAATAAATTATATCAAAATCATAATAAGACATTCTAGAATAATAAATAAAAAAATGAAAATATTTTGTGAAATGGAAAGTAAATAAGATGGATTAACTATTGATGAATAAAGTTGACTAACCATGTTCAATGTCAGTAATGTGCGTATTACTTGGTCTTGCTTCATTATCATTACGTCCTGGAAACTTTTGTGGGGCAAAACCATAACCTAATATTTAAAAAATAAGATAAATTGTATTTAAATCAAATATATACTTTACAGGAAAGAACTAAAAGGAATGTAAGCATACTTGGAAGGACTTTCTCGGCTAATGACATATAGTAGCGATGAGGTGGGTTTAAACCTAAACAAAGAAGTTGTATCCTACTTTTTTGTATAGAGTTAGATATAATTTTGTTTGTTTAAGCGTAAGTAAATGTTACTATTTATGAAGTATTGTTAAGATTGCTAGAGTACATTATTGTTTATATATGTTTTTTTATGGTTGTACATAATACAAAGGATATAGTGTATTGACCACAATTTATGTTACTGACAGGTGAAGTACTTAACGGTGCTTCATATGCATTATATTCTTCAAACCTTTGCGGTGCATGAGTAGAACCTATTATGTGAAAGCATGGAGCATAATAAATAAAAATATGTAAATATTTCATAAAATGGTAAGTAAATAACATGGATTAAATATTGATGAATAAAATTTACTAACCATGTTGAGTGTCAGTAATGTGTGTATTACTTGGTCCTGCTTCATTATCATTACATCCTACAAACCTTTGTAGGACAAAACCATAACCTAATATTTAAAAAATAAGTTAAATTTTATTTAAATCAAATATATAGTTTACAGGAAATAACTAAAAAGAATGTGAGGATACTCGGAAGGACATTCTCGACCAATGACATACAATAGTGATGAGAAAAAATGTGATGTTACCTACATTAGTTATTGACCGAGCCATTTGTCGAATAAATGTCATTCTCAATCGGGGAGCTCTGTTTGGCATTGGGACAATGTTGGTTGTGTTTGCGGAATTATTTTTAGATTGTTCAATAAGTCTTTGTTGGGGGGTCATTCTACGTCTTTTATTTCAAGTATTTATTCTCCATATTTATCTTTGTTGTTCTGATGTTGATTTGTTAGAAGGAATATTTTCCATTTAGGTATGTTGTCTATTTAAACCAAAAATAATAAATCAAAAATCAAAAATTAATATAAATTTAAAAACCTATTAATTAGAAGAAAGTAATGAATAAAAAGAAGGACAATCAAAGTAGTACATAATATATATAACAAATAAAACTAAAGGAAGATAATGATATAGGAAGAAGTACCTAAATGTGTGAGTAGTAAAGACTACAAATTTGATTTGATGTAAGAATGAAGAGCAGCAAATGCAGATGATGACAGGCTGGTTAACAAGTTACTAAAGCCAAAAAGAAAAATGGATTTGTAATTAAAAAAATTAATTTGGCAGATTTAAAATATTACAACATGTTAAGAAATTGCTAAGTTCTAAAAAAAATACTGAATTGTAATGATAAAACTTAAAAATGAGGGTTTAATCATGTATACATTTGATTAAGAAAAAATTAATCACCGTCATAAAGAAGACGTGCACAAAAAATTAATGGTGAGATTGTAATTTTGTTAGAAGAATTAAATTTCATTTCTGATCATTCCTATTGTGACAGAGGAATTTGAAACATCTTGGTTGATTGCTTGAAACACCAGAAACAATAAACATCTAACTCAAGTTGTTAACAGAAAAGTTGTCCACTAATGTACAAATCAAAAACTAATGTTGACGTTCAATTGTTCCAAAAAAGAAAAATCAGCTTTTTTATTTTAACAAGTATTTATGATTTATGGAATAATATTGAACTTTTTATTCAAATCAAAGATTCATATAAGAGAACAATATGAAATGATTATTTTCACTACAAGAAAATTCTCAACTAAAAATTAATTTTAGAATTAAAAAATAATTAGTTATTATAATGACCAATTTAGATATCAATTTACAAAACTAAGAATTATTTGTTACTAAAATAGTTACTGTTATAAGTAGGGATGGCAACGGGGCGGGACGGGGACGGGTTTCGCTATCCCATACCCATCCCCGCATAAAAAATTCATCCCCATCCCCATACCCAAACCTAACGGGTATCAAACTTTTTTCCCATCCCCATCCCCACCGGGTAACGGGTATAATCTCGTACCCATACCCGTACCCGTGTTCTAACTACTTCAATATTAATTTTTATAAAAGAAAAAAAATTACGGT
>Ga0209589_1005432_pt1 | contig 21618 bp, 8 predicted proteins | sample CowpeawhiteBW_FD_187525 | JGI IMG/M metagenome (GOLD analysis project Ga0209589, IMG submission 187525) | Root nodule microbial communities of legume samples collected from California USA - Cow pea white BW (SPAdes) (version 2) | ecosystem: Host-associated > Plants > Roots > Nodule | place: USA... | reverse complement strand
TTCTTTGTGGATCCTTCTTCTTTCTTTTTTTTTTTTCTTTTTTTTTTTTCTATTTAGCACCATTCTCTTCCTTTTGTTTTGCAGGTTTTATTATGTTTGAATCCTTGTATACTCTTTCACCATAAACTGAAAAGTAGATTGTGGCATGAACACGAAGACTCATCTCCTAAGCTTCAATTTTGAAATGACATAGGTTGTCACAGTAGCATATGTACTCACAACACAAGCAAAATAAAATAAGAAGTTTGGTTCTTCTCTAAAGAGGAAACTCAAGCAAGGGTCATTCCTTTGTTGTGTATTTATACAAATATTGTAATTAATGGTTAAATCAAATTAAGGGTTTAATTTTTATTAATTATAATTTATATGGTTTTGTAATGAATAAAAATTTATGATTATGATATGAGAATTAAAATGTTGATGTGAAATATTAGAGTATCATTTGTAACGCCTTGACTATTCTAACAATAATTGTTATTTGATTAAAAGTTGGAATTATTTTTTTAGCAAGATTTTATTAAAGAGAACCAATAATTATAACATAACATTATCTATCTATCTATATATATATATATATATATATATATATATATATATATATATATATATATTTGTATTTAATAAAGTTTAAAATATTTTTAGTCACTAAATTTGAATGATGTGAAATTGAAATTGACTTCTTTCTCAAACTTTGATATATTTTAATTTTCAAACTTTTAAAATAAATAGATATAGTCTCTCTAACGCAACTCCTTACAATTTTTTTTACGTGTCAAATATGTTTTAGAATGACGTTTGAATTGTTCACACCGTTTTGACATGTTCAAGCTCAAATGTCAGTCTGGAATACCGTTTAACAAACTCACAAAAATTAGCGTCATCAGGTTAAAAGTATTATATCCATTTTAAAATTTGGGGACAAAAATGTATCAATGTTTGTAGGACATTTTAAAATTTGGGGACGAAAATGTATTAATGTTTGAAGGACAGATTCTAATTTCACATGTAAGTTGAGGACTAAACATATTTAATCCTATTTAATATTTCCTAAGGATATTAATATAAATTATTCATGAGTCAACATTCTAAAATATTTCTCAAAATTTTCTCAAATAAGTCATTCTGAACAAGTTCTCATTTTATTCGTACAATAGATACATATGAAAGAAAAATGTGAAAAGAAAAAAAATTGTTGTGAAATTTAATTATCAATCTTAATAAACTTAACATACAATATAAACAATAAAGGTAACGACTTGATAATAATAAAACTTAATCTCATTTTATCAAATATATATAGATCCATATTCTATTCTTATAATTTATTATGATAATCCTTAGTTTCATGTATAAATTTTTTAGTTTTAAATTGTTTAGATATTCATCTACTTCATAAATATTTTCTTAGATCACACCATGATCTTTTACTTTCATTGAAAATAAACCTAAAATTTTTCTCAAGTAACTTACAATCAGACATTTGCAGGGATCATAATGACTATCAACATGTCCTTTTCCCTTGTTGATTGAAGTTACACAGTATAAATAATTTTAGAAGATTAAATTTTCTTTTAATCTCTTGTTCCAAATTGTTTTTCTCTTTCTCTTTCTTTCTCCGTCTGTCTCTCGCTCTTTCTCTCTCTTTTTTTCTAGATATCTTAAATTTTCTTTTACTTCATTAATTTATAGGCCGAATTTAATCTATTTTTATTTTTTTTCTTGTGATGATTATATTCAATTAATGAAATCTTATCTTTTTCTTTTCTTTTCTTTTTCTTTCTTCTTATCACTTATAAAGTTATTTCAAAAGAATATTTTTTAATATATGTATAATTATTTTTTAATTAATATATATTTTTTCTTCTTATTATTTATTTTAATTATTAATTTCATCTTACTTAGGCACGATATTTTCAAAAACTATTTAATTTGTTTTTAACGTTCAAACTTTATTTAAATAAAATATAAAACATTTTTCTTAAAAAAAATTTGATTAACAGAATAAAAACGCAAGACTTTTTAACTTTTACTTTTAAATTAAAGATAAAATAAATAATATAATTATTTAAAAATATGAATGTTACATTATTAATATGTAATACATAGAATTTAATATTTATTGAGTTAATTATGTATAGAGCGAGTACTAAGTTACGAAATTCGTTGAGATTTCAAGTTTTATTAATTTACACTGAAGCTGAAAAGTTGCCAAACTAATAAAATATTTATGATAGATCTTAGTTTGTGAATCAAAATTTATACTAGTTTTTCGAAAGCATTGTCATCACACTTATATATTATTGAAAAATTATCGTATGACACCTGTATTTTTTTTCTTACATTTACTTTCCAACTTTTTAATAATAAAATATCATATTTAAATAATAAAAGTGAAGTTAAATAAAATTTTTAAATAAAATAATAATATTTATAGTTATCAGATAATAGTAGAAAATATGATAGTTATCATGCTATCTTTGTCTTTATTATTTATGATATGAATATACTAAAAAATACCTTGCGATGATAATAAAGTTGTTAGTTTTTATAATAATTAATTTAGATACAATTTATAAAATAAAAAATATTAATTATAAAAATAGTTATTATTATAATAAAAAATTATAATTAATATCAAATTTTGATTATAAAAGAAATTAATTTATATATTGATATTAAATATTAGTTATCAAGAATTTATTTATGAAATAAATTAGTTTTAATTTAATTTTTAATTAATTAGTAATGAATTTAACGATCAAATATAATTATTTAATTATTTTAATAATTAATAATTTTTTATTGTATAAATTATTTCTAAATTGATTATTATAAGAATTAACAATTTTTTGTGACAAACATCAATTATTAAGAGTTTTCTAGTAAATATAACCTTTAAAATTTTTGAATATATATACGTGTATCTTTCTTATATATTTCAATCTAAATTTGTAATTTATCTTACTCTTTTTTTATTTGATCTGCGAACCTACTGCAATCGTATTTCAACACCATAATAGATAATCTTATATGGACAAATACTCGATAAAAGATTATGTCACGGGTATTTTTGTTCTATTTTTGTCTTTATATATATATATATATATATATATATATATATATATATATATATATATATATATATATATATATATATATATATATATATATATATATATATATATATTTAGATACATTCTTTGAACCTATGTTAAATATAAATTGGAGAAACAAACTTAGTTTTATGATTATTTACTTAAGCTGTGTTTTGGGTGTTGGCATGATGATGTAACCATTTTTGATTTTCAAATTTCTTATTTTGTGGCAATGTTAGAAAACCTCTAATTAAGTTTCACTTAGAGTTTTGTGTAAAATGAAGCAACAAGTAGAAGGAGGTAAACATAATCGCAGACCAAGCTACCTTGTCTTGTGCGACAAACATGTCTGAACTTTTGCAACTTCAACACTATTTTATTTAGATCCATGTGTAGTGGGTGTAATAAGATAACATAAAAGAAACAAAATTCATAAAATAAAAGGGGAGAGAAGTATTAACGAGGAAAAAGAAAAGACAACAACCAAAAGACAGAGAAATTGATGGGACTAAAATAGTTAAAAAAAACTGCTCATATAGAAACTAAAAGGAGTAGTTTTATATTTTATATTACAATTTAGCATCAGTGTCACAACATCCACTATTGACGTTGTAAGAGTTTTATTTTATTTTTGTTAAGGTTTAATTAGTTGGATGTTACCCATTTTTGTTTAGATGTGTCAGTTTGATATCCGTTTTTAAAAATGTGTTAATTTAGTCCAAATTTTTGAAAAAATGTTTTAATCAAGTTCCTTTCAGACAAAAATTACTAAAGCCGTTAACTTAATTCATGACATTTATCACTAAATTTTAAATTTTGATATAAATATCAATATTTAATTTTGTAAGTTATTTTAAATATCAATACCGTTAATGGTGTTAATAATTTGTTGCTGAAAAAGACCTAATTGAGACATCTTTTCAAAAGTTCGGACTCAATTGATACATTCTTAAAAGCGGGTATAAAACTGACACATTTAAATAAGAGTGGATACATGAAACTAATTAACCTTTTTTTAACATTAGAAAAGTGGATTTGAAGTGCTGATATAAAAATTTAAACGATAACTAATAATAGGTAAAATTTATTGAACGGTAGGAGCTAAAACGAAAATATAAGTTCTAAAAACCTAGCTTTTCCTAGTCAAAATAAAAGTTTTAAACAATATTATATTACTTTTAGTAAATAATTTAATATTGTAATAGATTAAAATTTTAATAACAATAACATATTACTATTTGTTTTCAAGTAAATTTATGTGAATATCCGGTAGCAAATTTTACCAACCTAATTCACTGCTCCGAGAATAATGATTTCTAGGTATGGAAATTTTTCTCACATACGAAACGTGTCTCAATTTCTTAACAAAAACCAAAAAAGGAATTATTCTTTTTATAGAAATTAAAAAAATAATTGTTAAGTATATATACAAACTAGAAGTAAAATAAAATTTGTACAGTTACAATCTATCATGAAATAAAGATTGTGGCATGTAAATATTATATATAAAACTAAATATTTGTGAATAATCAAACAACTTCTTAACAGTGAAGGACAATATAAATCTATCAAATTTCATTAGTTTTAACTCATTTTACAAAATTATTCTCTACTTATATATGGATGTTATATCTAGATGAAATAAGATCTTTAATATTCAAAGAAATTGAATAAATAACTAAACAAAATAAACTTAAGGCTAATTAGGCTTAATTTAATAACCCAGTGTTATAACTACTTTTAAACTTTAAGTGTTTTATCATGTCTAAAATACAAAAAAGAAAGAAAATTAAGATTTTTTTTTTCATCTACAAATATTAATTAGTAGTATTTTGGTGTAGAATTGAACCAACAATTTTTTTGTCTTTTCTTCTAAACTCTTCGAATCAATTTTATGTCTCAAATCTTTCTCTTTTTTCTTCTAAATTCTTCAAATCAATCTTATATCTCTCTATTCTTTCTCGTTTATTCTTCTAAATTTTTCAAATCAACCTTATATCTCTCATTATATCTCTCAAATGTCATCAGACACTCTTTGTTTTTCAACTTTTATCATTAAAGCAATTTTATAGCTGTAGAACAAATAAAATTAAGATGTAGAAAAAGAAAGAAACTAGTAATAGTATCCCATTTGAAATTAGAGTTGTGTCGGTGCAAATTCGAAAGCACTTTATGAGAACGGCCCACGTATCTTAAAATATGAGGACTCCTGCTATAGACAATTGGTGTGTAGGGCGAGGTAGTGATAGGAAAAGAAACCAATTTTGTTCATCACTGTCACTGATAGGAAAATCAATATTTGGTTTTTAATGGAAATGGAATGGTCCTATATTGTGTTCCAAACTGTGATGAGTGATGAGTTAATTAATGATGCATTGATGATCACAATTAATTGGCATCTGAATCAAGAAGAGGTAAAAAAAAAAACTCTCAAGTCTTATCCCATCTCAGCTGTATCCACGACCCCATCTTTGTTTAGATGCTATATATGCAAACAAAACCAACACTGCCATTCAAACAAATCATAAATACCACACCACATATTTCCAAACTCCTCAAAACCCTTTTTTGTGTGCTTAATTAAAGAGAGATCCTTTAAGTATCTGTACGGAAAGCATCATATGGGGACTCCTCACTATGCCATTTTCATGTGCTGTCTCTTGGACGTATTCTTCTTTTCACTTCACTTCCCTTTTTTTCTTCTTAAACATCACCATCAATTATTGTCACAATATAATCAACTCATTTCTCTCTTTTCTCTTCTTCTAAACTTAAACTCATATCAAGTTGCTACCATTCATACTGATATATGTGTATAATGAGAGAAGGAAACCTAGTTGTGTGATGAGGTAGCTCACCTTTTAATGCTTTTAGGTTTCTACAAAGATATTAGTCTCAATTAACATCTATGAATACTTCTTTTATGTGTATCACACAAGTTATATTTTATGTAATTTTGGTAAGTATTTGGCTTCTATTACCAAAAACATCTTCCCTATATGTTCTCCCATGGTGGGGTTTTTATATTTGTCTCAAGACTTTAGGACAATACTCAACAACTATATATGATGATATAATAGTGAAGATCACCTAATTCCGTGACTGAATTTATGACAGATTTTTAATACTGCAAAATTCTGAAAATTCACAGCTGATGAGTACAATTTTGATTTCTCCAATAGCAACAATATCAACCACAATTTCATATCAAGTTTGAAAGTTGAGTAATTTGAACCATAGATGATACCAAAGAGAACAATTAAGCACCACCAACACAATAAGCAAGGAGAAACTGAGGCTTGATATATAAACCTAGGTAGCTACTGCAAAAACTAGCCATGCATATTTGTCATATTGCAGAAATTAACACAATAACTAGTGGAGAATGGAATACCTGCATTTTTTATTTACCCCTTCGCTTCCTATATGAATATTTCAAAAGTTCGAAACTCCTTTACCTCTTTTTTTGTCTTGTTCGAAGGCTTCCTTTTTGACATCGTGACGATGGCATGCAAAACGATCAAAAGAAGTTATATGAACATAAACTTCGGTGTAAAAATTATATGGCAATTTGTGTAATCAATGTTTATGCCATGAAAAAGCATGCCACTATGTCAATATATAGTTCCCAAGTGCGCACAACAGATGAACTTTTTCTTTTGAGGAGGATAAACCTGGCACTGAGTCATATACCACTTTCGTCAATTTCAACAATAAAAGCATAAGAAATTGAGGGTGTGGCATGCTCATTAACATTAACTAGTGCTTCATTGAGACTGACACACAAGATGAAACTGAACCCCAAAAGTAAGTTTTCTGCATCATGATAGTCTTGCATGGTGATCTTTATGCAACATTGAGTTTTCCACATCAAATAAAATCGTTTTTGCGAAGGGTGATTAGGGGGAAGAAAGAGAGAAAGAGAGACCTACGAATTAGACTGTGACTCACACTAACCCCTTCATCATTTTGATTAATACACATGCTTAAGATGTCATGCTTTTGATTAAGACACAATTAAAGTAGTCCATTCTATATACACAATAATATTTGTAAAACCTACATATATTACAAACCACTCAATATATCATCAAAGTTTGAATGTCTATTCAGTTATAAAATTTAGTAATCACGTCTTCCTACCAAATAAGAAAACTTTAAGTGATTTTTCTAAATGTTTTCAGTTTATATATTGCTATATATATGCACCTTTTAACACTTATTTTCTAAATCTCATCATGTTGACTACCGAGGCATGCTAATGTTGAAGAAAAAAGGGGCTAAAATGAATGAAGATGATGAAGATACACACACAGTACTGTACTCACCTTCTGTATGAACCCTATATAAAAAAAAAAATTGAATTTGATGCTGAATTGTGAACAGAAGCCAATCAAATTTCCATCTTGAACACTTCCAAATGCAAGATAAGGTGCTGTTGTCATGATGGGGAAGAGGGGCACATGAAGGACTAACTCGCTGCGGCAATCTCTAGCAGAAAAGAATGTGACAATTTTCTAAGTCCACACCCCTTTTGTGTTGTGTTGATGAGTTAGTGTTGCACGTGCCCTGCTTCTCCATCTTGCTCAACATGCACCTTCAATTGTGATGATCATGTGTGACTGAGAAGAAAAGGAAGAGAAATTATTGAAGAAGCAGAAAGGTTAAAGAAAGAGGTGGTGAATTTTTGGAGTGGAATTCTGCAAGTGATGCATAAGAAAAGAGGGAATTGAGAGTGTTTTTAAAGGGAGGAATGGGAGATGGGAACAAGAAATGAAAGGCTTAGTTGGGTGCGGGGCCTGAGATTTTTAACCCAAACAGCTTGTCACAAGTCATAAATAACAGGACCACACCACTTCATCACTCAATTACTCATATACCCCATCAACTACTCCAAAATTAGGGTACACATTTTCTTTATATATATAATATATATACAACTAAATTTTATATCAACACAACAAATCAGAGAGTTTCTGATGTACTAAAACGATTTCTATATATTTTTGTTTTTAGTGTACATACTGACAGCAAGATTTGAATTTAAAATCTGCTGTAAATCTAGGTCCATCTAGTGAGTTAAATTTAAAAGTCATGTAAAACATTAATGGTTAATTTGTTGTTGTGTAAAGATTTTTACACAACTCATAAAATGATGATGAGAAATATATTTTAATGAAGTTACTCAGATTATTTTAATATTTGATTGGTTGTTTCTGTAGATGTTGTGTTCACCCTAAATTGTTCTTCCAGTGTACTCCCACTATATGCCAATGAAATTTAATTATTTAATTTCTGTATGCTGATATCACATGAACTCACCATGACAACAAAATATTATTAAACCATGTTGAGCTTGTAATGCTTTGGACAACGAAAACAAAATAGAAAACAGTAAATATAAATTAGGGAAAAAAAAAACTAATCATTTATCAACATGCTGTTGTATGTATGATTAACAAATAATTATGTAAATTGTTATCAAGGTCTTGTTCCTCTTGTAAAATGTGATCGAGGTTTTATTCTTGAAAGAATATTTAGTTCAAAAATTAAATTGATTTGTTTTTTCAAAAAAAAAAATCGATATTTGCAAGTGAACTTGTAGGGTTGCAGATCCAACCATGTATATAAATTAATATACACAAAACTAAAAAAATAAAATATAAAAATGAAGGGGTCGGATAGTAGAACTCATGGTACAAGATCATTAACTTCTGTCACTGATCAACTAAAGAAAAGGTACACACACAAAACCCTTATGCTTCAAATCTGGATGTAAAAATTTATTAAAAGAAAAACTAAAGTACAAAATCTCTTTGGTTTTATCATCAATTAAACACAGATGTGGCCAAAATAAAAAACGTTGTCATTTTCAAATCTCTCACCATGATATACATAACGCAGTGTGCAGCAATAATTATCCTGAGGAATGAGACTAAAGTTTCTTTAACCACCATAACTGCCAAATGTGCTGCTTAGTGCAGATTGAACCAGTTGCAGCACGCCTAGGCTCGTAGGAACATAACAAGGCAACATGTGTATATACACAAAAATCACAAGATCTTACCCGTATATACTGAAGATCACAATAATATATGATAAACCCTTATCTTTATCTCACACCAACTTTGGTGTATTTGCACACTTTTTTTTACATTATGTCATTATCTGTGTGTTGATTTGGAAGGAGAAAGGTAGTAAATATGTGGGGAGAAGGAGGATTTTGAATAGACCAATCTTTCTGAACCATATTTTTTGCCCTCATTGAGAAGTGGACAATATATGATGATGAGCCACTCTTTGGCACACGAGGTTGTTCACATATTATTTTCATGTCCACACATTTAGACGGCTGAATGCCACATAACATGCCCAATTGTGTGTCATGATCACAAATGTTGCTGTCTCAAGTTTGGCGACACTTCTTTTCCTCAGAAAATTGCTATAAATAAGGAAAAATAAAGTTAACATTAACTCCCTCCGTATAACATGTTCAGCAGTAAGGAAAGTATGCCGCTTTCAAATGTCGATCAAAGTTTTACATCGAGTAAAAATGAAAAAGTTGAACACCATATAAAAATGAAGAATCATAAATCCATACTTTAAGATTTTGAATGAGAGGTGTGTCAATCTCGAATTAAGTTCATGTTTCATTAGTGTTATATTTTCCGATCGATTGCTTCGTATATCATATGCACCTTAACCTTGATATGATTAAGAAAACTGGCACAATTGTAAAATTTTCTGTCATATGCACTATTGTTATTCCACCAATTATGTTTGACAGTGACTTTGGTAGTACAGTATCTAGAACTGCACATAGCTCTCTTGTGCATGGTTCCGCAATGAGTTTATCATGGTAATCAAATCCAGGATATGTCAAACAATATATGCAAAGTACTTCAATAGTGGAAAGTTTTTCTTTGTTCCAATAATACTTGTTAGCTTTTTTGTTGTCTTGTTTTTGTGGTCATGAATATTCTTTTCCAATCAACAACCTAACTGCTGCTTTTTTTGAATTGAATTATTTCAAAAGATTAGAATAGTGGGTTCATGGAGCATATAAGGACACAATTGGTACTGATGAGACTAACAACAGCTTATTATCTTTTATATGATTTTTTTATTTATTTTGTTTTCCTTCTAAGAAGAATAAAAAATGGTAAAGTTTTAAAGCTTCTCATGATTTCGCTGATGAATTTTTTACTCCACTAACCTTTGTTTTCCATGAGAAGGCCACATAAACTTGTCATGCCTTAGTCATAGGAGTAATGTGCAAAAAAAATATATCCATTTCACTCCTAAGTAATAGTTCAAAAAAGAATAATGTGAAGTTATTATGTGAGATTATGCTTGTAATTAGTCTATCATATACCTCCAAATATTCGTGTTCCCTAGTCTATAAGAGAAACATGATTTCTATAGTTTGGCAGAAAGTGACATCATTCTCTATCTCTTTTATAAGGTCTTAACACGTTTTAGAATAAGCTAGAATAATCTAAAGATGTCCAATTTTAAAATCATTTTATTTGAGTTTATCCAATAGTTATACCCTATACTAAACGTGAGAAGGGCATAAGTTTTATTCCATATGCTCTATAAAATAGTTTGCATAAAATTTGTCTTATTTTTCAAATCATCTTTAGTTCTAATAATTTTTAATTTTTTTTTCACAAACACGTGATTTTAATTCCTAATAAGAACTAAAACTTATTGTGAAAATAAAATATCATAATTTTTATAGGTGTTAAAATTAAATTTTGAAATATTATGACTAAAATTGTATTAATTTAAATATATTTTAGTTCTATATTTGCTTGTATTTTTTTAAGTAATTATTTATTTAAAAAGATTGTTTTACTCCTGGTTATTTTGTATTGGTTTTGTAAATTTTTTATTATTATCTAAAGTTTTTTTTTAAATTTATAATTTAAAAAAAAATATTTGATAAGAGCTATAAGAGTAGAAAATAAATATTTTACAAAGAAAGAAAAATAATAAAATGAATATTTTTCAAGGACTAAAAAAATAACGAAAAAATTTACCTGAACAAGTCAAGTAACTCTATTTTCAAAATTAAGAACATATCTGAGTTAAATTTTTGTGGCCTAAAAAGTTTTCTTTGGAGGTTTGCATAGCTTTTTTAAAGATAAAATATGCAGTTTATTGAAAGGAAGCATATAGCTAACCATGGCAATTTCATCATACTATATCCAATAACGCAATTTTCATGATGATTTTAGTGGACGTGATGGTTTTTGGGGTTTGATTTTCAAAAAAGTTGGTATATTGTTCATAATGATGTTATTGATTTTGTTCATCAAATTTTCTTGTAAATTTGGATTCTTCTTGGCATGAGCTTCAACGTGGTTTCTTTTATTATTTCTAAAATCAATAATGTTTGGAGTTGATTCTATGAAGGTAGTCTTTTTCAAAAAAGTAGCTATTTTTTTTTTTCATTTGAGATTTTTGGAGGTTAATTTGTGGTTGGGTAAAATCTGGAAGGCTTGCATTCCTTAGGTCAGGTCTTTGGTAATTTGGTTGTCTTTGGATAGTAATTAATAGAAAATTCAAATTCAAATATGTTTGGTACTCTATATGAATGCAGAATTGAAAATTCAAGGTCTTCCTAATTGTGCCATAAAACAAGTTTGTGATATTCCATTGGTTGTTGTTCGTGTGGAGGGGATCTAGAAAATTTAAAATATTTGCACTATTATAAATTCTCATATTTAAAAGGATTTTTCTTGCAAATTTATTATAAAATTTTGAAAAAAAAGATTTTTTTTGTTATATTTTAAAAGATTTTAATTGACAGATCATTCTTTCGTGAATAATTATTTTTTACAAAATTATAAAATTCACAAGTATTTTATATAAAAATGTTTTGTGTAAAATATTTTATAAAAAAATTGATAGCAATTTCCTACAAATTATTATTCATAACAAAATTTATAAATGTTATCTAAGAAAAGTTTAAAAAAAAATTGAAAGGATATGTGAGTTTTTTAGTAGTGTTGAAAACATATATAGTAATTTGATTAGTTTCATCACTATTGTGAATTTGGTTTTGACAAGGGTTTGTATGACTAGAAATTTATAAGATGGATATTAATTAAGATAATTTTGGGTTGATTAAATATTTAATATTAGTATCCATTTGTCTAAAATCATAACCTTGTATTTGGATAAGGAATCATAACCTTTGTTTGGATAAGGCATTTGAAGAGGATATTTCATTTTCTTTTTAAGAATTTGAAATACTTTATTGCATAATATGTTGATTGGGTAAGAAATTAAAAAAAAATTCTAAAATTTTATTAGAGTAATTCGATACTTAAAACTAAAAAATCTCAAATTTCATCTAAAACATAAGAATTTATCTCAAAATTCATATTTTGATTTCAATAGTTTGATATGGTTATAATCTGATATCTCGGCTCATCTCGACTTGGCCAAACCTAACACGAATTCTCTAGGTCTCATGTGGGCCTAACTCAACTTGGATCCGAACGAAGCAAGATTTGACTGGAACTTAACTTGACATGGGTTTTGCTTGACTCAATTGAACATGATCCTACCTTGACTTGACTTGGACCAAAGTTAACTTGACTCGACCTTGGCATGGGTTGACTTAGCTTGACATAGGCCGTGTCGACTCAAGTCGATCAACATGGACCAACTTCGGTCAATCGAGCTCAGACCAACTTACCTCACTTGAACCTAGGCTGACTTGACTTGACTTGGTCTTAATCAGGCTAGGTCGACCTGGTCTTGACCAAACTAGGACCCATCTGAGCCTAGTCCAACTTGGTTGAACATGGGTCATCCCGACTTGAATGAACGTTGCCATGCTCCAATTCGGCTCGACCTAAGCTTGAACTAACTTAGATCGACTTGGGCCCAAGCTAACATGGCTTGAGTCCGCTAACTTGGCTCGATTCGACTCAATTGAGTTTGGCCAACTCAACTTGATTGGGCTTAGACGAACTAAACTCGACCGGGTTTGGACCGTCTAGACTTGATTGTCCAGACAAACTAGACTTGACCAGGATCGAGCCAACTCAACTCGATTGGGCCCGAGCTAGGCCTAAACCAACTTAACTCAACTTAGATTCAGTCAACTTGGTTTGACTATGATTAAGGAAGAGTCGACTTAACCTTAGATGGGTATAACCTAGTGCTATCACATACTTGGATTTGACCTGATCTACCATTTTTTATGAACTTTAACAAATAAATAAATAAATAATTAACATCAATCGAGATCAACCGTAAAAGATAGTCAATGTTAATATATTTTTTTTTAATTTGTAAAATTTATGTGATATGAACTACTTTATTCAAACAAGAAAATTAAAATTGATTCAATTTGAATTGCCTTGTCCAAACAATATATTTGAAAAAAGGTCAATTCAAATTTGGAAATATATTTTCACTGGATTTGTTAAATATAATGTAATGTGGAAGGAGCTCCTCATGGGAGTTTGGGTTTTGCTTTTTGTGTTAGCTTAGAGGAGAGTATATGTTAGGGTTTGCTTCTTATATTAACATTGATAGTTCTTTGAAAGAGAAACTAATGGGAGCTAAAATTACTATTGAGATAGTTGTAATTAGAAGTTGGACTTCCTTATGTTTAGAAGATGACTTTATATATCTTTTTGAGAATCATAAGTACTATGATGTTATAGAGGTAGGTTAAAATGTTTCTGACCATTTGACTATTTTCAATTTTAAAGTTTCACATATTTTTAGAAAGTGATAAATGTGTTGATAGTTTAGTAAGATTACATGAGTTGCTCCCCTTTTATATCTGTCAATAGATTTATGGAAACAAGTTTGCTTTTATTGATTACATAAATTTTAATTTGGTCTCATGTGTTTGTATTATTTCTTTCTTTCTTTACATACATATCCTCTAGAAAACATATATGATTTGAATTGGCATGTTATTTTTTATTGTGATGTTTTCTAGAACAATGCTTTTTTACTAGATGATTAGCCGCATTTATATATGTATCCTTATTAATTCTAACAACAACTTTACATTGTCTTTGATACATGCATGTTTTGACCAAAATTTTGAAATGAACTTAGGCAAAGATAGAGGAATATGAATTCATGGTAACTAAGGATAGTCAAAGCAATCTCCAGTAGCCTAGTAGACGCAAACAGAAAGAAGCAATACCTATTATGTAGCAACCTACGATACAATGCAGAGAGAGAGAGAAAGGGTCAAAAAATAGGCATGTAGAAACAATATAGAGACACATATATGTGCTTTCTGATTCCTAGGCCCCTATAGATTTGTTTTTATTATAACTAGCGAGCTCTACAAAATGCTCTGATTTAGAAAAAGTTTGTGCTATTCCACAGCATGCATAGGTGTTATTAACATGGCTTCAAGAAAGAGCCATGGTAAGTGTGTAAAAGGCATTGGTGGGTCATGTTCTTTTCCCAACAAGACATGTTATGTGTGAAAACAAAGATTAGTGCTTCCCTAAAATTTATTCCTTTGCCTCCTTCATCACTCTCACCTCACTCATTTTCGATTTCTGGATCCAAACATGGCCTGACATTTGGCATGTCAGATAATGAAAGGCCAACCACACAGAATGGACTCTCATACTGCAATGGTATGGCCAAACCTTCTGTATTATTGATTATCACTATACCATATTCTCGTATAGATATCTGATGAGATGAGTTTTTTTATACTGTGCTCTGCCGAACATTAAAAATACACTGAATATTTATTAGTATATTTTAAAAATACAGTAGAAGATCGATATAAAAGAATTCAACAAAGAATTCAAATTCAGCATATTATTATGTTATTTGTCATGTTCTTAACACTTTCAAGATGTCTAACAATATAGACTAACTTTTTGGCTGGATGGTGTGATATATAATATGTGGATGCAGCCCATTGACCTGGCTTTCCACTCCACTAGGACAGTGATAATGATGTGAGTAGAAGAAGACAATATTAACCAAATATATTGAAATATAAAAGAATAAGTGTATGCATGAAAAGAATTAGGTTATAATATGTGTAAAAGCATAGGAATATATGAAAAGAGAGTGAGATTTTGGATGGCCTTTTAGGATTTACTAATATATTATACCAGACACGTCAATTTTGTAAGCTACACTTGACATCACACTCTAAAAGAAATACTTAATTAACAAATGAAATTAGTGGTTTATGTGGTGTTAACCAAGATAGGGAGTTGGACAAAGAAAGTAGGTATGGTGGCCTTGGACTCTGTTAAATGGGCATGTCACTTGCAACCACAATGTCAAATAATGGACCTAAAATCAATAATTAAAACAAGTTTAATTAAGTGGGAAATAATTCAATATTTGGGGAGATGAAAACTCACCACCTTTTTTTTTTCTTCAATTCCTATAAGAGATTTAACATTAATTAAATTAATAATATATAAGTGAATGTAAATCTCATTTTATAAATCAATTTTATAATATTGAGTTAGATATTTAAAATTCACTTCTTAAATGATATCGTGTAAAAGAATGTGATAAAAATATCACATCAATTAAAAATATGACTAAATCATAATAGAATGTAAATTTTATAAGATTAAATTACACTTAAAATTCACTATTCAAATTATATTGTTTAAAGATATGTATCAAAAAACTCAAGACTAATAATATAATTAATTTACAATATATAAATATATAAATCGATATAAACGATCGGTTGAATTAATAACTAACATATATCCAAAACATTTTATATTTATTTTTTATTCATAACTATTTAATACAGTAATAACATTTTTAACAAGTATTACTATTGGAAAACTTTAGGTTGCTTTTGTATTGGCAACATATCTTAATAATAATAATAATAATAATAATAATAATAATAATAATAATAATAATAATAATAATAATAATGCTTCACAAAGTTAGGAACTTGCATTATCTAATTGACCCCAAACATATAATCTAGCTCTAGTGTGAATGTAGCCTTTTTCTTTTCTTCAAAAATTTGGAATAAAGAACATGGTTTAGTACCTGGCACCATCATATCGTCATGATAGCGCAAGCACTCGAGGAAGTGTTTTAATTAAGCAGGTAATAATAAGCATTTAATTTTGGTCCTATCATTCTTATATATATAAATTATATTATTCATACCATCATAATTATTATAAAATAAATAAATTTATAGAACTGATTTTTACATCACTTTATAATAATTCATAAAAATTTATTATAAGATATAGACTGTTATATCATTTATAAATTTAAACATAAGACCAAAACAACTCAAAGAACTAAATAAATATTATGAAACGAGGGTTGTTTTTTACTTATGTACGTGATATATATAAGATTTTGTAACCCATTTTTCTGATAAGAGAATGATATTTTTAAAAATTTAGGTAGGGACAAGAGGTATTTTCCTAGTGAATAGCACGATTGCTATTCTTGTCCAATCAAATGGAAAAAAGCAAGAAAAGATTATTGGAAGATATGATTTTGCTTCATGTTTGCAATGAGATAAGGACAAAAAATAATGAGAAGTATATATCTTTTACTTGACTTCATTAAAATATGAAGTTGAGTATGAAGGCAGTAAACCAACCATGTAGCATATAGTAGATCATAGTGAGTAGGTAGATTAACTTAGTAATTGTCATATACGGAAAATTTGAGTCATCTAAGGAAAATAGAGAGCACTTTTCAGGTATGGCTAATGGCTGCATAATTGAATCAATAGTAGCTTTCATCACAGCCATGCAATTGACCAAGTTTTGCTTAGGACTTGGAAACATGATATGAGGTTGTTCTACAAACGCACGTAACTGGTGAATACTTTGAATTCAAGGAGACCAAAATCAGCATCTCAATCATTTCATGTTATGCAGGAAATGCTAATTTCTGTTGCACTAATTAAACTCTCTCATAATGGAATCCACCACTCATTTTAAGAAAGTGGAACTTTCGGATCAAATCATAAGATTTCTCATTATTAAAACAAGAAAAAGATAACAAGTGCACCACCATTTTCTTTTTTCTTTTTTTAATCAAAATTTTTCAAATAGGTCAAATATGTAACCCCATTCCAATCTTTGCTAAATTCATCCATTAACTTATTATAGTGTTGGCCCTCTTTTAATCAAGATGTTTCATAGTTAAATAATTCCCTCAGTTCTTTCTATTTTCTTCCCTAGCCAAAAGAAACTCTCTTTCATCAATTAATTCCTAAATGAACCAAACTCAATGAAAAGAATTATATGTGCTCATAAGTACAAGAAATATATTTTTTCCTTGTTGAATTTGGGTACATATATATAATATTACAAAGTTCTAGAATATGTAGACGAGAAACAAATAACATAGTTTTGGCAAAAGAAACATATAAAAAAGAAGAAATATGAGAGGCTGTCGTTATCAATTATGAATTTGCTGTTCTCTCTCAAATATCATAAAGACAGAAGCTAAGATCAGTGACTTGGACTGGTTACCAAAATGCACCCCACCAGAAAGTTGCCATGTCCATCAACTACATAGTAAACTCCTCTATTTCAAATTACAGTGTTACAATTTCATCATCATCCTTCATAATTTACCAAATTATGTATAAATAATGTTGATGATGTGGCTATAGTTATTACATTGGTCTCCACCAGTTGCAGATGAGAATCACTTCTTACAATTTTGTATCATATTTATGAGAATTTTGGTTTTCTTCTGTGCACTATGTTTATCGGATCATAAATCAATACCAATATATAAAAAATTATCTAATATATATTTAATAACTCTAAAGAAGTCAGAATTGTAATATGAGATTTACATCCATTTATAAGTACATACATCCTGAAGTATGAGAGTGCACATTAATTATGATTTGAAAGCAGTTTGACAAGATGTGGTAAGATAGACCTAACAAACAACAAATCTCGTTAAGATATGTTTTGGATTGACTTTGATACCATTTTAGGAATATGGAACTTTAAATCTAACTCAACCTTACAAAATGGACTTATAAGATAAGATTTACATCTACAAATTCGTCTAATCTCTAGTCAACGTAAATCTCGAACAACAATAGATGTTTAGATATTATTATCAAATAATTGTGATTTAAGATTATTACCAATCTCAAAATTAATTTATAAAATAAGGTTTGGAAATTCGTTTTATCTCTAATAAATGTAGGATTTTTAACAATAATAGTTATGAAATAGGTTTTAATACTATTATCACATAATTGTTTGGTATTCTTAGGATTTGATTTTTGAGTCTAAGATGAAATGTGAGCTTTGATTGTTGTGTTGAAAATACTGATTAATGGAAGATGTTAAAGTATATTACATATGTTGATTTGATGTTGGTTTTAGAAGTAAGTGATGGTTGATTGAAGGAGAAAAGTGGGATTGGAAGGGAAAGAGAATAATGGCCAAACCATGTTTGTATAACCAACGACCAATCCCGCTAAGTTAGGCCTTTAACAAGCATCTCAATCTCATGTCATGACTCTAATATCTATCACTACATAGTGCTTCAATGGTCCTACTTTGACACATGTGCATGCTCAAAACCAACTTCACTTGTTGCTGCCTTCATGGATTTTTCCCCTTCAATATGCACACACACACTACGGTGATCCTCCTTAGACCAACCAAAGACTTCCCAAATTACTTTCAAAGTTCTAGTGCTATGATCTTATTAGGTTAAAATATTTTTTTTGTCCCAATTTTTGTCAAGTTTTGTTAAATCAGTTTTAATAATTTTGTTTTTATGTTCAAATAGGTCCAAATTTTCGTCAATTTTATTTAATTTGGTCATTTTTTGCTAATATCGTTTAAATCATTTACGATAATGAACAATGACGGTCACGCGTCATTTCGTGATTTTTTTTATATGTTTTTTAATTTTTTGTTTCCCCTTCAAACATACATTATGATGGTCCTCCTTGGACCAACCATAGAGTGTCCAAATTACTTTCAAAGTCCTAGTGCTATGATCTTGTTATCATTTACATCTTCTATACATTATACTTTTAAAGTAAAAAGTAGAATACAAATCCTCTGTTGAATCTTCTGTGCTACTTTCTACTAAACATTAAAATACATTAATGTTGATACATTATAACTTTTTTTAATATATTTTAAAATATAAAATCAGTATCCTATGCCATAGTTTGAAGTCGTATGTTTTGAATTCGTACGTTGTCCATATATGAATCAAACTAAAAGTTTATAACTTCAAAAAGGAAAGTGACTATTGATTCAATAAAATGATATTTTACTATTGTAATATGTATAATTAAATATCATAAATATGATTTTTAATTTTCAAATACTTTTTTAAAAGTTAGTTATGTAATTTAATTATATTTTACGATTTCTGTGTTTTATTAAATTTTTATCTAAAAAGGTTAATTGTGGTTTAATAGTCTAAAAGTAAGAACAGTGTTGAGGGAAAATTTTGAATAGCAGTAGCCCAATTGTCTTGTTAGTCTATTATGGCCTAACTTTGTATATATAGTGATGAGTCATGAATATGTCTATTCAAGTTGACAGCTCCACATTTTCATATTGGGCTCACAGTTTAATAGTGACGAAGATGAAGAAGAAAATCTCATAGATACTCTTTAATCGTTTTGGGAGTTCTTTAGAATATTATTTTGAATGTAAAATATCACAAAAATAGTAAGGAAATAAATCCAAATTACCAATAAGGCAAAAATAGAATCACATAAATACTAGTTGATTTAAATTATATACCCAAAATTATAATTACTTTAACTGAACTTTCAAATATGACAAACATAGATAATTTTTATTTTCAATTTCTTAACATTTTGCTGTGAAAAGTTTTAAATAATTATTGTATTGTAAAGTAAATTAATATATATATATATATATATATATATATATATATATATTACTAAAAAACACTTTTTTTTTCAATTTTGTTTTAAAAACATTTTCGTAAAAAATACATAAAAATTTGGTTTTGAAAAAAATTTTGCAAGAATTTACTGTCAATTATTTTAAAATAATATTGTGTAAAAAATTCAAATATTTTTGTTTTAAATAATATTGTGTAAAAAATTCAAAAAAAAACTTGTAGAAAATAATTGTAAATTTTATAATTTTGTAGAAAATAATTATTTATGAATGATTACTTATTAATTAAAGCCTTTAGAAAAATGACAAAAAATCCTTTTTTGCAAAATTTTCAATAAATTTATAAGAAAATTTTCATAAAATATGAAATTTTTTAATAATATATATATATATATATATATATATATATATATATATATATATAGTTTATGAGTGTTAAAAAATAGACCTAATTTCAAAATTTCTGATTCGGATATATTTTCTTATTTGGGTCTATTTTTATTTATTTTATATAGATTCTAAATGATGTAAAAAATAAAAGTAAAACTATTGATTAAATTTTATTTCATAATATCTTACATAAACAATATTTTTTTATTTTATCATTTTCTTAATGATTATTATGAATTATATTGCGAAAAGAATATTTAGGTAAAAATTAAGTTAATATTAATAATTTAATTAGTTATTTTCCTGAAAGATAATGTTCTAGTTAATAATTTATCATTCATTTTAGTTACTAAAAGGTGTTTTTAAATTATTTGTACAAAATTGATGACTTGGTCATTTTGTTTTTATATGTTTAATTTAAATCCAAATTAATCATATTAGTTTAAAGCTAATAAAATAATTAATTTGCTGGTTCAAGTATAATCTATTCACCAAAAACAAAGTCTCCAATAGAATGTACTAGTGATTTAAATATATAAAATGTTTTAAAAACAATTGAAAAAAGGCCTTCACAATTTTCAAACAATGTAAAATAATTCCTTTTAATTTATTTCCCTATTTATGTTGAAGGTATAGAATCATAGGATATGATATACGGATTATTTTAACCCTACATATAAAGTGAGAGATTTTGTAACACAGCCAAATTGAGAGATTTTTACTATAAAATAATATTATTATCGAGTTTTTTTTATTAATTATGTTTTTAGTTTTTAAATTTTCAAGTGAAAAAATGTTATTTCTACTATAAATTTTTTATGCATGAAAATAAGATACATATTTATTTCATGTTTACCAAATATAGTGTAGCACTTTAGGAATGAAAGTGTTGATGAATGATTAGTTGTAAATTTTCAAAGTCCAAAATGGATGCAAATGTATGACCATTATGTTCCACTTTATTAACACTCATTTTCCTCTTCTCTCTACCATTGCTTCAAATCCCAATCACTCCTTTCCTAACCATTCTACTATTCCATTCAAACCCCAAACTATTGCTTAATATCAATTAATAAATATTAGGACTATCTATGTTAAACAAAAAAATAAATTATTTCTGTAAATACTAAATTAAAAGAAGTATTAAGCCAATTCGAAATTAAAATAATAATAATTTTTGAGATATTGATGCTAACGTTTTTGTTTTTTTTTTTTTTTTTTTAAAAATTTTTCTT
>Ga0209589_1005421_pt1 | contig 21635 bp, 9 predicted proteins | sample CowpeawhiteBW_FD_187525 | JGI IMG/M metagenome (GOLD analysis project Ga0209589, IMG submission 187525) | Root nodule microbial communities of legume samples collected from California USA - Cow pea white BW (SPAdes) (version 2) | ecosystem: Host-associated > Plants > Roots > Nodule | place: USA... | reverse complement strand
GAGTCCATCAATTATAATATGATATTGTTTCTGGCTGGGTTTGTATTTCTGGTTCAAAATTTGCAGGTTAAATGTGCTAGATTTGAATGAAATAGGACCAGAATTTAAAAAAAAAAAAGCTTTATGCCTCGGTTGTAACCAAAACCGAGGCAGAAGATCATTCGAATTTTTATTTTTTTTTTAAATGGCCATATGCCTCGGTTAGACCAGAACCGAGGCAGTAAAGTTCACTTTCTGTCGCGGTCAAAACAGACCCGAGGCAGAAAGTATATTAAATTTTTTTTATTTTTTGAATTTCCGGTACGCATTAGGCCTCGGTTGGGCAGAAACCGAGGCAGTAAATATTTTATATGCCTCGGGTTGTAACCGAGGCATAAACTACTAGCTTTTTACCTCGGTCGTATATGCAGCGGTTGCGGACCCGAAGCCAAAAGCTGGAAATAACCGCTGTCATTTCCCTTCCCTGCACTAGTGTATAATCTTATTGTCTTAAAATTTTAGAGTAAAAATGGTGTCAAATACCTTATATGTATAATACTAATGTTATATATATAAGATTACAATCTCTCTATGACTATAACATATTACAAAAATATAAATCTATTAGCGATATCAGAGTCGGAGTGAGTAACTAATATATACGAAACATGACCCAAGACTTTCTAATTAATTATTATTCATCAAGTTCTTTAAAACACAAGTTTTCATAGGCTGAATTACGTCAATTTAGATCCATTTATATAAAGATCATTGTAGTATCCTAATTTTTTAAATATTTTATTTTGTCTCAATTAACCAACATGTGTACATCATATCATAAAATTATACATATATAAGAAACCATCGCTATATGTTTTAAGAATTTGGCCTTCCAACTGGCGTAAATTACTTGTTTTTGAATGAAAGGGTTTCCAAAACATAATCTTGAAATTAATTTCAATTCAGTAATCCTATACTGCAGGTTTTGAAAGAAAATAGAAAATATTGATTCATTTGGAATTATGCAGTAACATGCAGATATACATGGTTGATAAAGTTGTCAAGAATTTTATACCTAATTAAGCTGTTTGAAATTCTGCATCATCATATTTATTATTTTTCAGAATTAAAGCCAACTATAAGCATGAAAGACCTATAATCTGCACAACTTTTTTGGAATATTTGTATCACTTTTAGTCTGCATTGATTCTGCAGTAGTACTGATCTTCAATCTCAAGAACTGTGTAAAACTCTTGACTCTCTAGGTAAAGTTCTCAAGAATTATATAAAAGAATATAATTCTTATGTATCTTCTTTATATAACTGAACTCTTCAAATTTGCCTGTTGTTTACTACTTACTATCCCTTAGAAAGTTTATATTACATATATGTTTGACCTTCTGCATCATGCAAGCTATTTTACTACCTCTTTCGTTATACTCTTATTTTCTAACAGTCTTATATTACTGGATCGGAAGTATTCTTTGTTTTAGATCTTATAATTCTGTAAATATTTTGTTTTTAAAATGTGTCTTAAAAGATAGAAGATGTATTTAAATTATTTTTTATCTTAATTTTAGGTGATACGAGACTATTGAATGTACAATAACAAAAATTTTATTTTAAAAAATTTAAAAATTTGTTTTGATTTGAAAAGTTTTTAGAACATGTAATCGGAAAATCACTTGTACAAAAGGTAAAATGGCCATTTGAAAATTTGAGCGGCGCAAAGAAATTGTCAAGGTGCAGAAAGTAAAAGCCCACAAATATTGAATGAACTTTTAACACTTGGACTATTAATGGGTTGAGTTTTCTTTTGTCAAAATAAATTGTCAAGGTGCAGAAAGTAAAAGCCCACAAAAGATGACAGCTTGTTGCCATAATAAATGATTACACACTTGTTATAATAAATATACCGCAGGCCTTCATCTTTTCCACTTTCGAATTAATCAAAGAGAATAAGAACTTAATTCTAGATTAGTTAATCTAGAAAAAAAATTAATTCTAAATTTTACAATCTAAAATATATTTTATATTTCATAATTCAAAAATGAAAAAATTGATTCAAAATCATCTAATATATTTTCAAATTGCAAAATCTAGAAGTGAGAAAATCAACTAAATTATATAGTTTAGAAGTGAAAAAATTAATTTTAATTTCATCTCTCTCTTTTTTTCTCATCTTTGAATCTTTCAATCTAGAATTTTTTTTTATAAAACTGCAGGAAAGAATAACACTGGAAGTCAAGTAATATATATAATTCAGTATGTATAAAGATGTACAAAGAAAACATGGAAATAGAAGATCAATTTTCTAACAACCGTGGGATGTTACCAGGCCTCATTAAGGACAAAATCCATTTTTCACACATTAAAATACTAATAAAATAAGTTGAACAAAAAATAATTTTATTTTTTAATGTTAATAAATTATATTGCTTTTTAAAGAAAAAAAAAGATATATATATATATATATATATATATATATATATATGTATAATCCCTACAATTTAGTACCCACAATTATCACATGAATTCACTCAATAATAAATGGTTCAAACAAATTCTTATTTGTCCTATGCAGCATTTTCCTACCTCAGTTCTGTGAGGACCTTTGATAGAGAATGTCATGAAAAAGAAAAAAAAGTTGAATATATAATATTAAAAAGAAACAATCATAATAATAAAATTAAGAAACTCAAGATAAGTCATTCAACTCATGGTTTATCGGTGACTCGTTATGAATTAAAATAAAAAAAATACTCAATTCAATTTAACTAATTGTAACAAAATTTATAATCTATTTTTCACATGTTAGTAAATTCACCGGCTGAAAGATCTTTTGTTATTCTAACTTATTAGTGTAACTTACCTAAATTATAACCAATAAATACAAAATAAAAAATTCTACATTATTAAATAATATTTTAATATTTAAAAATATTAAATTTTCAAATTACACAATTAAAAATAATAATAATTATTATAAAAATATAAATAAATAAAAGTTTAATTTCATCCATATTTAAAAAATTGATGATAAATGAGATAAACTTTAAAATTAAAATTCATTTTTATATTTCTTAATAATATAATATACACGAGAAAATCTAATAAAAGAAATATTGAGTTTCTAATATGACGACAAGCTAATGCAAATAATGTGGCGTCTAATAACGTGACCCCAAAGCTAAATCTTGCAAAACATTTCAGACCTTACTTGCACTTCACCAACATGCCACATCAAATTCGTCAAAGATAATCATCATTTCCCAGTCATATTAAAATCATGAATTTATCACCAAACTCTGCACTTCTCATCGATGAAAACCTTAAAACCTGTCGATGTTTCCTCAGAAACCAACCAAACTCAATTTTCCATGCAAATACTAGATTCATCACTCCAAACTCTGGTGAAATCATGGAAGAGAAGACAAAGATGGTTGCTTCTATTCAACACATCCAGCCAACAAGATTCCAATAGCAGAGCAGCATGGCGCACCCATTTGGCCATTTTCCTTGATTCAACATGGCTTCACGTCTTCACAATCTTATTGCTTGTTGCAGACCTCGTCATCACAACGCTCGAGCTATCTTCATCTCTAGTTTCGTGCGAGAGACGCAGAAGCAGCGTAGCAGAAGAATGGTTCCATTGGATTGGGATTGGTATTCTGAGTTTTCTTGCAGCAAAGACAGTGGCTTTACTTGTGGGGTTAGGTTCTTCGTTTTTCCAGCATGTGGGGTATGTTGTTGATGGAGTTGTGGTGATTGGGGCTATATTTTTGGAAGCATTCTTGGTGGGAAAAGGTGGTGGTTTTTTGGTTGTGGTGAGTTTGTGGCGTTTCATTAGAGTGGTGGAGAGTGTGTTTGAGTTGAGTGATGAAGCCATTGAAGCTCAAATTGCAGGAATAATTTACCAGTTTGAAGCTCTGAGAGAAGAAAATAGTAGGCTCTTGGAAGCAGTATATGAGAAAGAGAAGATGATAGAAATGTTGGAGGAGGATTTAGATAAGTGTAGGGATGAAAGCCCTTAACTAAATTCAAAAAGAAAAAATCATGAAATTCAAAATTTACCCATTTTCACTAATGATGATTAAAATTAAGTTGTAAACTTGTTATATATATTTCGAAGGTACTTCTAATACACCTCTTTTTTAAGCTTCTTCTGTCCTACTTCAAGTTATGTATGTACTTTTGATCAATCAATGGTAGCTTAAAATTACCATATATAAGGAATTACTATTTTTTGATGACCATAAAAGAAAAATGAGATCATTTTTAATGAAAAACTTTCCACGATTGAACGAGTAGATTTGTGAATAAATAAACATATAATTAACCATATTTTTCGCGTAATCGATTATCAATGTAAATATTATTAAAATGGTTATATTTTAATAAAATAAAAAAATTATTAAATGAAATAAATTAATATTTTATAAATATACGTTTCTATATTATAAAAATAATTAAATTAAGAACTTTAAAATAAGGAGTGAATAAAATAATTTCATATTTTATTAATATATATGTTTTTATATTATAACAAAATAAATAATTTAGAAAATATTATTTAATTTAAATATTTTGAAAAATAATTTATTTTAATAATTTTTTTTTAATTTAATTTCTGATTTTATAATAATTCTCATTTTAATTTGAAATTCATTTTAACAATAACTTATATTTTTAAAATTACTTTTTAAATATCTAGAAAATTTTTAGTATATTACATCAATGCTTCAAACTTTTCCCTCACTTTTTATCGTACTTTTCACGTCCAAACAACTTTACTTCAGCTTATTTCTCACTTTATTTCTTATAATCAAAATAACATCATTTGGTCTTGAGATTTTAAGTTTTGGAAATATAAGAAATTTGACAAAATACCACATATTTATAGTATTTTAATTTTCTAAATTTAAATAATAAATAAATATATTTTTATATCTTCATATAAAATTATTATAAAACAAAACAAATCACTTAACATTTTTCAGTCATTTTTCTTTTTTCTTTCTTTTACTTTTCACTTTCCTTTCCGGAATTAACACTTTGTTTACAGGTAAATATAATATAAATCATTTTTATTCCTAAAATCAAGGGAATATTGTAGTTATAAAGATTAAAAGAATACACACATAATAACAAAAGATTACAAATATAATCTCTCAGTGAATCCCTTCTTGATAATAACCCCTTCTTGATAATAACAGTTAAATTAATGTAATATAAGATGAATTTAGATTCAATTTTTGAGTCCATAAATTTTAGATCAACTTTTAAACATTTAATATTGATATTTGAGTGTCAGGTTGAGTCCTAATCAATATAGGAAAATGATTTTTTGACTATTAAATTTTGACAACTTTTCCTTATAATCTTATGTGTCATTTTTTAAGTAATTTTTCATTTTTTCTTTTTCTCATTCTCAATATATTAAAATCACTTATAAAATAACATATCATATTATAAGAGAAAATTGTCAAAATTTAGTAGTTAAAATATTATCATCCGTCAATCTATTATAAAGTCCATATAATAATGTTCTTACTTACCGTATTCTCTTTCTATAACTTGGCCTAAATTCTAGTAAATGTCACTTCAGTCCTTGATAGAACTATGATGAAACTTGTTTTTCTGTAACGAACCTTTATCAAATCGAAATTGAAATGATTATGTTGAAGTCGGTCATTTAGTTGGTATATTATGCATTGGGATAGGTAATTATATTTTTCTTTTATAAGAATTGTATTATCTTTTAGCGAAAAAATTGGTGTATGTATTTTTTGTCCTTATATTAATAAAGTGATCTCTTTGTAAGGTCTTATTAAAACTAAAATAATTTATAATTTAATTAAAATAACGATGTCAAAATCTCTTTACTATATATCCTTCAACTATAAAATGTCATCTATGATAAAAATTTCAACTTTTATGATAATTACTTTAAAAATTATATTTAGAATAATTCTAATTAATTAGGGACTCTCTGTTTCTAGAAGTTGACATCTAATATTTTATTATCTCTATTTTATTTTTATTAACATTTCCTATATATCAACAAATATATCATAAATTAAAAATGCAACTTGTAAATATTGTTGCTGTTTACAAATATTTTTTTCATAGGCAAACTCATTGTTATTTGATTCAGTGATATATTTTTGACCCTACTCATATCTATGTTCTTTGGGATCAAGAAACCTAATAATTGAATGTCCTTTTCATTCAACAAACCAGCCCTATTTGCACATACAACACCTACCCACATGCTCATATTTTCAGTGCAGATAATTTAAAATTTACACAAATCTCCTCATTTTTTTTAACACATTTCTTCTTAATATGTAAAAAAAAAAATCTAATAGAAACTTTTCAATTATTAGCTATTTTTATTAAAATTTGTAAAATCACAAAAAGTCTCATCAAACAAGAACTGAAACTCGTAAATCTTCTATGGGTAAAGACTGAGCAAAACGATAATAATCATAAAGCAGCTAATAACATAATTTGTTGGATTAAACAACGTTGTTTCCTAATATAAAAGATCTACATAATCTTATACTTGAATAACTTTATCATGTTCTAGTTCATGATGATCAACAACACGAGGGTTTGTGTTTGTATTTGCATTTACATTGAGATTGGATGAAGCATCCTTCAAGTTCTTCTTCTTCCCCTTGCTCACACATTTCTTCATCAACTTCCCTCCCCACTCCCACGCATGCAACACAACGTACGTTCCAATGCCTCCGATCAACCCATAAGCTATAGAGTAGGTTAACGGCATCAACAGAATCGTTACAAACGCCGGTATCGCTTCCCTCATTTCCTCCCAATCAATCTCCGTCACACATTTCATCATCATCACCCCCACCAATATCAACGGCGGCCCCACCGCCCACGCCGGAATGGAAGCCAGCAACGGCGTGAAAAAGAACGCCAACAAAAAATACCCCGCCACCGTTAACGCCGTCAGCCCCGTCCGTCCCCCCTCCCGTATCCCCGTCGAGGACTCGATGAACGCCGTCACCGGCGACGTGCCCAGCAACGACCCCACCACGATCGACGACGCGTCAGACATGAACGCGAAATACTGACCCTCGAAATCACCGTTCATGTCGAGAAACCCCGCGAATCTAGCCATCGAATATAAAGTCCCAGTCGTGTCCAATATATCAACGTACAGGAACGTGAACAGTGCCTCCCAGAATGCACCTCTCCCCATGTGAGCAAAACTAAGCGCCCCCGCCGTCGATTTAATCACGTGCACGTCAACGATCTTTTTGAAGTAATTGTAACCCGCGTCGCCGAACTCCGTGTTGGGGAACACCGTAACGGGCGTGTTCCTGAACCAGGAGATCACGGTCACGAAAACGATGCCGTATATCATAGCGCCTTTTATGTTCTTCATCAGGCAATAAGCTATGATGACGAACCCGACAAGACCCAGCCATAGGGTGGGATTCTCCATGCGGCTTCCCGAACATAGTATCTTGTCGGAGACGGCGCTGCCAGGGATTAAACTGACGGTTCCGTTGATTGTTGTGACGGGAGCTAGCGCTGTTAGTTTGTCTTTCGGGCAGGCTCCGAGTGTGATGAGTGTTGATGGGCTGAACCCGACGAGCCCAATGCCTTCGTTGCTCTGAAGCCCAATGAAGGCCAGGAAGAGACCGATTCCGGCAGAGGAGGAAACTCGGACGGGTTTGGGAACGAGTTTCGCCAGCTTCGCGCGGAATCCCACGGCCGATATTAGAAGGAAAATTAAGCCTTCTAAGAAGATAGCGGTTAATGCGGTTCGGTAGGGTATTGAACCCGACCCGTGATACCCGACGACGGAGTAGGCGAAGTATGCGTTGGCGCCCATGCCTGGCGCGAGCGCCAATGGAAGGTTCGCGAACACGCCCATTATGGTGGAGCCCACGAGAGAGGATATGACAGTGGCCACGATGAGATCACGGCGCGTGCGTTCCACACACGCTGCGTAACCCGGGTTGACGGGCGGGTACTTGCATGAGGAGTCGGGTTGGATGAGAAGGTGGGTGGGGCATTGGGCCAGGGGGATTTTGGGGTCAGAGCAGTGAGGGGTGCAATCGGAAACAGAACAAGTTCCGCCGGAGTCAGCTATGATGGTGGCGTTGACGGCAAGGATGTAGGCCATGGTGAGAAACGTGGCTGTACCGGCACGTAACTCGGTTGTAAAAGTAGAACCGCGTTCTTGAAGCTTAAAACGCTTACCGACGCAGCTTTCAGCCACCGCTAAATTTAACCACGACGTGAGTTGACGACTCCGAGTTTGACTCGGAAGTGGTGGTTGAAGTTGTGCCATATGAAGAAATGTGTGTTTAGTAAGGGAGATGAAAATGAAGAGTAAAAAAGATAAAGAGTTGGCTGGGAATCAAAGAAGGTTGATGCGGTTACGTATTGGGATCTATTTTCATCCTATTATGTACCTATCGTATTTATATTCCTTTTTAGTGCTATTGGACCTCCTCTTCATTGCCTCCATTATTTCTTTTTTAAATTCTTCTCTTTTCCATTATTTTATATACTATCAAGAAAACAAAAACATGTTGTATCATATAAAAATTCAATAAAAGTGTCTGATGTATAGTGGTTTGGTTTGCAGTTTTGGTGCCATTTTCTGACTACAATTGTCTCTCTGCTTTTGTGTACAAAGATACAAAAATGATAATTTTGGTTCCTGTCTGATTTTGGGATATATTTTTAAATTTTATATTTCCTTTTCTGGAAATTATAATTTTCTTCTTATTATTTATGTTGCTATCCTGTTTATATTCCTTGTTCATGCTCTATGGTTTACTGGACCTCGCTTCTATTGGATCCCTTAACGTTGGATCCACTTTCTGTCTTTCTTTTTTCTATCTTTTCAAGAATTTTCTTTTATCTCAAATTGGAGTATTTGAAAACTAAATATCAGGATATAGATAGTTCATACATAAACACATTAATGGCATATGGTTGCTTATATAGTTTATTAGGATAATTCATAGTGTTACTTAGATAATTAAATTCAAATTTATTAGTCAAACAGTAGTTAATTATGTGGTCATCAAAGTCAAACTTTGTAGTTACCTAGTTAGTTTGATGTCACTATTATTTTTCTCTTTAAATTGAGATTGTCTCCCTTGTGTAAGTCTTTCATTTTTCTTAAAAAATAATATAAAAAAAAATTCAAACAGTGTACACCATTAAGTGATTCTATACTTTAAGATTAAATTCAATCTCTTCTATGAGCCTTTTACTTTCAGAATATGAATTCATTTAGCTAAAAACACATACTAGAAGAAGCATATATTACGTGTCATTAACCAAAAATTATCTATAGTCCAAATTTCATAGCACCAAATTATTTCGTTTTAATTGAGTTTCCCTTACATGCATTATTTCTACTAGACAAGGCTAGTTTTCAATGGGTGTTTTTTTTTTTTTTCAAAAAAAAATTAAGAAATGAAAATAAACTATAAATAATATAAAGTGTTAAATATGATTTTAGTCCCTAAATTTAGACGCGAAATTGAAATTCATCACTATCTCAAATTTTAATATATTTTGCTCCCAAAACTTAAGAAAATTAATAGATATAGTTCTTTTAACCCAACGACATTAACATTTTTTTATGTTAAATGGTGTTTCATGATTGTATTTGAGTTAGAATGTATTAAATGGTGTAAACAGCTCAAACTTCAGCTACAAATATTGTTTAGCATGTTAAAAAAAATTCACGCAGTTGGGATAAAAACTACATCTATTTATTTTTTAAGTTTAAGAATCAAATTATATCAAAATTTAGGACGAACAGAGACAAAAATTCAAAGACTAAAAATATATTTAACTCTGATATAAATCTTAAACAAATTTTTTAGTGAGTTTATTTATTTTCAATAGTTTACTCTATCATTTAATTAAAATCAGTATTAATTTTAATTTTAAAGTAGCATAACTATTGCATAAATCAACATGCTTATTGAATTTCGGATTATGATAGATGATGTATCACCTAAAGTTGAATGTCTAACTTCTTACAAAGTAATGAGGAAGGCTAAATTTTCTATCAATTATTATTATTATTGATTCGTTAAAACAATAATAATAATTCTTGATTATTAGTTATAATAACATTTTAATTCCAATTTTTTTTCTAGAATAGATTACTTATTCATCTTGAGTCAAAAGGAAAAATTTAAAAGACATATAAAAGAAAATTATAACATTGAATTTGTCAAAATTTTTGGTAAGATCCAATCGTGGTTAAAGCTAAAAGTCTTATATTAAGTAAGAACATAAAAAAATAGTAACAAAAAAATCACAAACATTTGAACTTTAAAATTTTACATTAAAAATACTATTAAGTTTTTTATATGTATTATTCAATTTTTTTTATTGATAAATATTAGTTGTAAGTTTTGTTACTTGGGAATTGAACATACCCAAATCTTTCAAACAAATTTTATATATATAAAATGTAGATTCTAACCTAACTATGGTATCATGTTCGAAGTGAGTTTTAAGTCCAACTCAATCCCACAATCAGCTTGCAAAATGAGAATTGCACCCACTTATATATCGTGAATTGACCTTATCTCTAGTCGATGTGCGACTTTCAACGGTGAGCAATCTCTCTAACTATCTATGATAAACAAAAATTTGGACTAGGCTAATTATTCTAGTACGGAATAGTTTCTTATTATAGAGAAAAATAGCATGAGGTTGAGAGAGTGTGAACGTGTGATGGGAAAACAATTGTACGTGGAAGGCATTATAAACTAGAATAGCAACCGAAGGTTCCTCCTACGAGTGACCACAATCTAGTAACATCATCTTGTCTATTGACAACCCTATTCCCTCCAAAAATCAAGAAAGCTTTTTGCAAAGAGTTCCATTTTCATACCTAAGGTTCCTTCTCCTACTTTTTTTCTTTTCAATTATATCTTACTATATACAATGCGGTTTTAAGTTTAAGGGTTATATATCATAACTGTTTGGGTCTTCGGACCCGTCCGAATTGCTCGACTTGATCTTTAACTCTGGCTTAATCTAGTATTATTTGAGAGGTCTAATCCACCTTAGTTCTAGCCCTAACCCACTAAAGAGGGAATTTTGGGAGCTCTGACTTTTTTTGGCCCCTCATTTGAGGTCCTCTTAAAATGAAGTTTTATGAAGAGTGAGTCAGGACTGACCTATGGATTAGGATCAAATTAACACTTTTACTGTGATCTCTATAAAAATTCTTTTAATCAGAAATCTCAAAGTACAACCTTTTATCCATTCAAATAAAAGGAAAAACTACAACCATACACCAATAAAGGAAGCAAAGAATGATGTTGATAAGTGGAGAGGATGAGAGAATAATGAAACCCTTAAAGTTACAATAACTAGGATGAGCGGTCTAAAATCGTATTTAATTCACTTAATATATTACTAAATTTCATATCAAATACTTTTCTACATAATTAATCAAATACTTGCCAATTTTCTAAATATTTTTTAAATATTTTTTGAGACCTAGCTAGGGATTTCGATGCTTTACCTTAGGTCATATTGATCGAGTAAGACAGAATCTTATGTATCTTATTCTCAATTATTCATCTCCTTTTATTAATATGGAAGTCTTACGTGGGTATTTTCTTTTAGCCCAAAGAATTTCCTATACCTCAAAGAAGAATATCATTCCTTGCCTCAAATTTCATCTATAAAAATGTTTTTACATTAAACACTATAAGATTAAAGTCACACCTTTTCAGATTAATAAAAAAGTGTTTTAGGAACTTATCATATTTAAAAGAGTGCGTAAAAGTGATAAAAAAACAAAACCAAAGTATATTTGAGTGTTTTCTCAAAATCTTAAATTTCTCAAACCTGATTTTTAAGTAGAGATTTTAAAAAATATTGGATATGAAAATGTAGAAATGAAGATATATGCAGTTGAAGAACAGATGAGAATGACATAATTTTGTATCCGAAACTTTTACACAGAGAAGCAGAAAGCAACGCAGATTCCATTAACTACAGAATCTTCTCCGGCATTGATTGATAACCACATAAAATTGTTGCAGCAATGTTACTTACGTGGAAAGAATAAAAACTAATTGATTGAGAAGAAGAACAGGAAATAATAATAAAGGGTTTGTAGGTATAACTGCAGTGGGTCTGTGAAGAAGTGATGATGAACTCACTCAGATGTTGCTTTCCAGGTTCTATGATCCCATCCAAGAAGTAGTGGTAATTAATAAATCCTCTGTATACCACTCAATTCCACCACCACCACCATCCTCTCTTCCTTTCTTCTTCCTTTTTCTCTTTCTCTCTTAGGTCAGAACTTCAACTTTTAGGTGTGTGGTGGGGGGGCACACTATTTTTCTTGCATTCACTAAAATTTATCCTTTTAAAAAAAGGTTTATTATTGAGCTTAAATATACTCTTTTAAAAAAATCACTATATAAATATTGATGCATTCATTTATAGTTGATAAATAATTAGGAGAGTTGTCATAATTTAATTTGCATATTTATATTATTAACTTTATTTTGGAATTTGTTTGTTAGGATTAATCTATATACATGTTAGCTGACATTTTTCTTTGAAAGATTCTTATATTTATAAAGTGGTACAAGAGATAGTATATTAAGGGTGTTACAAATATTGTGTGCCTATTATAATATTAATATGATAAAAAAATTAAACATTTACTCTTTAATAATTTTAAGAATTATTTATCTTTATTAAATCATGTAAATAACCTTTTAAAACAAATTTCTTTCGTAATTTAAATTTCTCTTTTCTTTAAGTTTTCTTATTTAATATAATTGAACATCGTTTAAAATGTTTATAATGCTCCTTAAAGTTACAAGTTTTGTATTAAACACATGTTGTGTGAATCAATATATTAATAATAGAGTTATCATGTTTGATACCCATAATTAGAGTGCCAGAAATCTCATCGCTTACAGCTAATCAGAAAATTAACAGATAAAAGAAATTAGTGTTGTCTAATAATCCAATTAAAAAAAACCTTTTTAGTATCAACGTTATCTAACGGAGATTTTAGTTAGACACTTTTTCTAAAAGCAGTTTACTTAGACGATTGGACAACACTTAATTACTTTAAAAAACACCAACCCTTTTTTTGGTACATGTTTTGTTTTCGGTCTTATTGTTTTAATTAAGTTTTTATTAAATTCTTTTTGTTATATTGAATATTTAAAATTTTTATGTTTTCAATTAAATTTCTGTCAATTTAATTTTTTTTTAACTGTGTGTTATTTTATCGTGTGACATTGTTTACTTGGTTCTACCTGTTAAAAATAAATGTGAGGTGTTGTGATTAATTTAAATTATATTAAATAACAAATAAATTTAGTATTTTTAAAATTATGTTAGATAACAAAGTTATTATGTTCTTTAATGAAATTCACATCATCATTTATAAATATTAAGAGAATTTTGTTGTCATTTTGTAAGTCACATCGATAATATTTTATTATCCATCACATTTTATTATTTTAAGTTTACCGTAATATATTTTATATATTAACCACGTCACTTTTCACATCTTTTAACGATTAATTATAATAACGGATAGGATAAAACTCGAGTCGCATCGTTAATATTAAAAAAATTCATATTTTTTTTGTCAATTTTGTTTTAATTTTTTTTATAAAAAATACTTATAAATTTTATTATAAAAAAATTGCAGAAAATTGTTACAAATTTTTTTGAAAAATATTTTGTATAAAATATTTTTTTAACAAATTTTATAAAAAATATTTACAAATTTTATAATTTTGTAGAAAATAATTATCCACAAAAGAATTATCAGCTAATCAAAATTTTTAGAAAAAAATAACAGAAAAAAGTATTTTCTTACAAATTTTAACAAATTTGCAAAAAAAAAATTTTTGTAATATGAGAATTTTAATAGTACGTTAATAAAAAAAATTTAAAAATGAGACTAATTTCAAAAATATAAATTTTTGAATAAATAAAAAGTATTAATAAAACCAATTAAAATTATTAAAAATTACGACTTTTGAAACTTAACTAAATTTTTATAATATAATAAATATGTGTAAAGATCAATCTAATCAACATTGAGATTTCATTAATTTATCATCCGATTACAAATTCTCATATATGATTATGCTCATTGATTTTAAGAAGAATCATGTTATTAAACTTAGTGAAAATGATTTCTAATACATGTCTATTAAACTTCGAATATTCAATGAAAAATAGTTTTGTATCCCCATAATCTACCAACGAGATACATGATAAATAAATCCAATTAACTTTGATTTCTTGAAAAGTTGTGTCTAATTAATTACCAGTTGGCCCCTCAACATTGTTAATGGATCACAGGTGAATGCAACATAATTAAGATTTTAATGTATATAAATAAATTATTTAAAGTTGAAAACCGACCATGAGAATTAAGTAGTATTAATTACATTATCACAACAACTTCTTTATATGTACCGAAATTTGCTTATGAACTTTGACTTTAAAGAACAATCCCATTTTTTTTGTGTCAAACCTCAACCTATTATGGTTGTTTGGTTGGTTTTCACTCACTATGAATGTGACTACCACCTTTCTGGTGGGATTTGTCTCTGAAAAAAATGAAGATAACTTCAAAACACGTAATTGGTACATACTAAATTATATTTTATCTGTATATAATATAAAAGTTCTTTCAGTAACTTTTTCTTATGACTATGTTTAAATTTTATTATTTTATTTTACCTTTTTTCCATTTACAATCTGTATTCTTTTTTAAAACATTAACGCTAATTTAAAGTATATGATTCAATCTAATCAAATCAAATAAGAAGTAACAAAATAATAATAATAATAATAATAATAATAATAATAATAATAACTAAATGACACCTAAAATATTACTATACCATAAAAATATAACATTATGAGTTTATAATGATAAAAACTTAAAATAAAGCATGTGTTTCGTTCTTATAGTTTTCTACATCTCTAATTCGTTCCGAAAAACTACTCTACATTATCTTAAAATCTATAATTATCACACATAAATTATAATAGAGATAATAACATTTATCTATGAAAAATACAATAAAAATACGTTCTTCAACTTTTTCTTCAATCTCATCTTTTTTCAATTTATTTCGGGTTTATTTTTTCTTCTCTCAAACTTTCCGATGATTAAGAGTGAGCTTATGGCCAGATTTATTAGCCAACGTCCATAGATCGATTATAGTCACTTTTATTTTATTTTGTTATATATAATAATCTAATAACAAAATGTTCTTATATTTTATTACTAAATCATAGTTAAATTTATTATTATATTTCACATCAATAACGTAATTGAATTAATTTATTAAGTAATTAATATCGTATAAAATCGCATTAACGAACCTATATGTTGAAAACATGTTTATAAATACTTTAGATTATTTTGTGATCCTTTAAAAAAAAAAAAAAGTAATGTTGTATTAAACATGTTTCCTTAATGCGTTTTGAGATAGTTTTTTCTTTTTATCAACTTTTAATATATTTATTAAATTTATCGAATTTTGATCGTTATTTTTATTTTAAGTGAAATTTAGTGAAACTAATTTACCATGATTTCTTTAAAAATCACTTACTATAGCCAAATCATCTCTCTATTTAGTGCAAGTCGAAATCACTTGTTAAACTTTCATCTTCTACATGAACTAGGTCAAGATTTTTCTCCTTCAACAATCTTTAACTACTCAAACAAGTAAAAGGAATATTCAATTTGTTTAACAAATTTAGGTCATTTATTTTTATGCTAATTTAATATTATCATAAAACATGTTAATTAAACGTGTCTGTGGGGGACAACATATCATGGTAAATAGAGGTTTTGGTAAGTTTTTATAATCTTTTAAATTACTTGATGACCAAATTAATTAAATTGAAAAAGAAAAAGACAATAATATTATTCTATAGTAACAAAGCCAAACTTTTGGGTAAACTTTTCTCTACGCGTTTGATGTATTAGTGGAAACCTTTGTTAGAAAAAGAATGAGAAAACGATAGAAATGTAACTTGTAAAGGTTATGGCCGACACTTTGTGAAATGTGTTCTCCAATAAGACAATGCTTAAGGTTTCTAAGAATCAATGTATTTGGTGTGGATTGTCCTCTATTTTCTTTTAAATGTTTTTCGATATTTTTCACATTTCAATTTCTTTATATGTTTAAACTATGGCATGTATGTTAGGTGAATTTTCTATTTATATCATAATGATATTTTTGAAACTTTAACTTGTTTTATTTTAATAAGTAAAAGGTAGAAGTATCTATAATGGAGAATGACACCAGAAAGAAGTACCTACATAATACAAAATTATTCCCTTTAACACAACTGCAATTTTTTAAATTTTATTATAAATATTTTTGCAAATAATATTTTTATTAAAAATACTTATTTTAGTTTAAAAATGATTAATTTAAATGAATTAAACAATTAAATCTAATAAAATGATTATTTAAAAGAGAAAAAAGTTAAATAATTGTTTTAATTTAAAAATCAGTTATTTATTAAAGGATAAAATATATAGGTATAGATTTAATACATATAATGTATTTTTTACTCAAAATGATGAGTGGAAGGCGCCAACACGATTCATGCAACCACCACCATGAAAATAGGCTGAAACACGTTTTAGGGGTCTTTGTTGCACATAATAACCAATTTTAATGACTAAAAATAATTAATTACTATATTGGAGTGATCAATTTAGATATCAATTTATAAATTAAAAATCATTGTTAACTAAAATAGTTTTTATTATGAAAAAGAAAAATTGTAATGGATTTCTAAATTGATCACTAAAATATTTTCTGTTATGAATTTTGTAATGAGTTCACTATGAAAAATAAATAAAATTAATAATCACAAAATATGGTATATTATTGGCAACATTGGTATACACAAAGTTTGATACCATGCAAAAATAGGAGAAAACAAAATGTTCTACTAAGAACAAGGAAGATGAAAAAGAAATCCTAAAGAAAAAAGAGAAAAGGAATCGACAACCACAATAATCACTACTCTCTTTTCTAACAACTTCTTATATATTAATTCTTAAGCCAATAGAAGTCATTCAATCTAGTATTATACTATCCTGAATAGGCTACGTTTTTAGTACTACCTCATTATTTCTGGTTTAGGTTCACGTTTCCTTCTTTCTTATTTTCTTCCTCTTCCACTTTTTTTCTCCTCTCGCTTGACTCTAAGTCTTTGTTCTTTTCAACAGATTTACTATTGAGAAGCGAGTGAGAGCAAGTGAATATTTGTTTCTTTCAGCCAATTTGTACGGAAATGAGGACATGGATTTGGAAGAAAGAGCTGAATATGCATCTTCGCAAATTAGAGAAGATCTGCGTGGATAAATATTAAAATTACTTGATGGTCCTTCTTTTTCTCATTTTATAACTTTTATGAGAGATGCGTGAGATTCATGTATTCCACTAAATTTTGTTATAATTGTAATGTCAATCTTGATACATTAGAATTGATTTGCTTCGTGGCTAAATATGGTTGTTATTTCTTGTTTGCAGGTTTTTTTTTACCATTGCAGTGGTAAAAAAATTATCGAAATAAATATAACACATAAAATTATCAATTTATACACTTATTATATAAAGGGTAAAATAGTAATTTACCTATTATTTTCATTAAAATAATTTTTTTAATATATCACATCAATCAAATTACTTACAAACTTTACTTTCAAATTCTCACAATCACCTCTAAATCCCTTAAAAAAAAACACACAATTCACTCTCAAATCCACTCAAACCCATCTACTCCCTCTCTCTCAAATTCATCCACAAAAGTGAACACAGCCTAAATCCTTGTTCGTGTTTAACTCTTTGCACTACAATGACCACACATATTATTATTACCCTTTTGCGTGATTATGTTGCCATCCAGAATGATGTTACTCGTGTTATGGTTCAAACACACTCTCATATTTGCATTTCTCTTTTCACCTATTTTAACGAGTTTACAAAAATTGTATATGGTAATATATTTTTATTATTTGAATTATTATGTGTTATTTAGATTATTTGTTTTTGAATTTATTGTTTAGTATAACTTTTTTTGTAATTGGTTTATTGAGATTTTGAATTTTGTAATTAGTTTATATGAACAAATTTAGTTTGTTTAATGGTGAGATTAAATTTTGATTCTGGTTTTAGTTCTTTTTTTTTTTGTCCAAATTACATAGTTAGGAACTAAAAGCCTAAAACAAAACAAATATTAAAAAAATACTAGACTACGGTAATTGGAATAATCGTAACATATAAATCATAATAGACTACGATTATCCTAATAATTGGTATAACCGTAGTTTATAAATAATAAGAAACTATAATTATAGAAAGAATCACATTTTATAAGTGATTTTTAGACTACAGTTCCAATCATAGTCTAAAAGATTTATTTTTTACTACAAGATGATAAACTACAAATTTATATTTATAACAGTTAAAGTTAAAGTAAGTTTGAAAATAATTATAGTCAATAAGCTATGTTGCATTAGTGAAAAAAAAATGTATTTTGGTTTGACAAATAAAAAATTCAATACAGATTTGTTTAGTAAAATCTTAGTTGTTAAACATTGAATTTAATCTTGAACTAAGATAAGTTAGTAAATAAAAGTTTTTTTTTTATTGTTTGGAATCATATAATAAAAGAATAGATTTAATGTAACTTAATACAGTAATCACGAATATTTAAAAATATTACTATTCAACATTTAACTTTTTTTTTTGATAAAATTGTAAAGCTTATCATAAAATTTTTCTGATAAAAAATTTCTAAATTCCACTGACTATCCAAATTCTTCACATTGTCTAAAAACTTATTGAGTTAAACTTATTAGTGAGAATTATTAAATTAATTAATTATTTTTATACCAGTTTGCTTTTTTTTTTTCTTTATTCATATATAAGTTAATGTGTGATTTTAATAAATAACTAGTTGAAAATCGACCTTTATTACTTTTTCTTTTTTCTTAAATTTTTATGTATTTTTTCATTAATTGAAGTTAAATTGATGATATAAACCATTTTCAATCAAAAAATGAATAAAATTTTTACTCAGATTTTTTCATTTGAAATTTGTTTTGTAATTCATTGTATGTGATGATTTGAGCTGGTTAAAATTCAAAACCGACCATGACAATGAACCAGTAGTATTGGTTATACGATTCATAGGACCATTCACACAACGACTAATCAAACTCTCTTCATACATCAACTTTGACTTCTAATTTCATAATGTCAAAACATACTCTCTGAATGAGACTCCCAACTTTTTCTTAGTGGGATTTACGATGTCTCACCAATGTTCAAACACCCTTCATTTGTCCATTATGCTTCTTTTTGTAATATTTTACACATAAAAAATAAAATAATTTAAATGTTTAGTTAGAATGATCTAATATATAAATTTTTAAAAATTATTTTAATATTTATATATAAGTTATGATTAAATTTAATTATTATTTTGGTTTTAAATTAGATTATTTTAAAAAAATGAAAAAAATTAAATTAAACCAAAATTTTAAATATAGAAACAGTTGAAAACAATAATTATTATTTAACATAACACTGATACGTGACACTTTATTGCATCATAATATAATTCTAATATAACACATGTTAGTTTATGTTTTTAAAAAGGTACAAATTTTATAAATTGATATGTGATATGTTTTTAAAGAGATACAAATTTTATAAATGAATATGTGACATATTTAGATACACGACGTGACATATACTTGAAAAGATCAAATTAAATCGTTTTGAAAATTTAGATAACTAAATTAAAAATTATATATAAGAAAACAAAATTGAATCAATTGAAAATTCGATGATTAAATATATAATTAAAAAGAATAAACAACTCCTTAAATTAACATTTTATTGATAAAAGTAGCTACACTATAAATATTGTTATGAACAAATAGTGGTCTCTAAATATTTTTTTCCATGTTAAAAGAAAAGTTGAGTATCATTTCAAACACGTAAAAGACCATACATTGTCATAATAATTATTTTGGGAAAAAAAGTATAAACTTTGAGTTTTTTTTTTCTTCTGGTCTTTTCAGTGGCACTTATAGTTATTGGCTATTTCTATAGTGCGGGTTGGTAAAGCAAAAGCAGATTGACATGTATGATGTATGGTTGGTTGGTATTTAATATTACGAGATCAATCTTCAAACAAAATATTTTATTATATTTGCAATCAAAGTCTCTAATGGGTGTACATTTTCTTTTCCTTTTTTTTGGTCAATCCTTCCTTTTTAAGGATGAAACATTTATCAGTTCACTTTTTTTCTTTGCATTTCGGTCACAATGTTTTTATTTTTTATATACTTACTCCAATGACATCTCATTTTTAGAGAATTACTTCCTAACCTCTCTTGTTATAAAAACAGATGGTACATATTTTATACACCGTGTGAACAGTTAAAAACAATCTTAAATAATAATCAATTTTAATGAATAAAATAGTTAATTACTATAATAGTCAATTTATATATTAATTTTCAAAATAAAAAATTATTGATTATTAATATAATCACTATTATGAATAAAATATTATAATTGGTCACTAAATTAATCATTAATTATTAATTAATTAGAAACGGATTTAGAAATTAATTTTGTTGTTAGTCAAAACCTTATAGTTAATATATTGAGTGACCAATTTATAAACTATTTTTTTTTTAGTCAAAACATTGATAACTAAATTTTAGAGATCAATAATAATTTTTTATTCATAATAGTAACTACTCTTGTAACCAATAATTTTTTAGTTTGTAAATTGGTATATAAATTGGTTATTATAATGACTAACAATTTTTTATCACTAAAATTGGTTGTTAATGAGAGATTTTTTTGTAGTACTACTCTTTTCTTACATATTTTGTTAAATTCTAAAGAAAAATAATAATTTTTCTTGTCTCACTTTATACTAAAATATTAGTTTCATATTTTTGTTTTATCTCATGAATCTTTTATATAACAATTTTTTATGAACATAAAATAAAAAAGTTAATTATTATATGCTTTCTCGTAATTTAGTTCTACCTGTGACTTAATTATTATAAATTTTTCTTTTAATAATTACATCTTTTAATAATTTATTAGAATTTAATTTTTTTTAGTTTTCAACTTCTTTTAAAGTAGGTATACTTATTTTAAAATTAAATAATTTTATTTTATTTTAAAAAAATAATAATAAAATAAAACTTACATATGAAGATGAAAAAAACATAAATTGAATTTCTTCGCCCATTTTGAAACATGATATTTAATGATGCAATTAACTTTTATTTTATTAGTCGATGATTAAATATACAAATTTATAATTTGTCAAGACCTATAATGAAGGGTGATTTTCATTTTCTAAAATATAAGTATTATCTTACAACATGCAATTCATGTTCATCAAAATACATAAACCATATTCATCACATAATATCATCGCCATCTCCGGTTATAACTACTTGCTTGCATATACAACTCACCTAACCTACGCACTTCACATCATATTTTTTTTATTTCCAAGCATAAGTGTATATATATATATATATATATATATATATA
>Ga0209589_1005417_pt1 | contig 21642 bp, 9 predicted proteins | sample CowpeawhiteBW_FD_187525 | JGI IMG/M metagenome (GOLD analysis project Ga0209589, IMG submission 187525) | Root nodule microbial communities of legume samples collected from California USA - Cow pea white BW (SPAdes) (version 2) | ecosystem: Host-associated > Plants > Roots > Nodule | place: USA... | reverse complement strand
TTATGTGTAAATATATTATTTATTTATATATATTTTTTAGATTATTTAATAAATTATAAATAGTTTAGTAATTTAAGCGGGGACGGGTATTTGGGCGGGTATATATATATCCCCATCCCCATCCCCATCCCCAGTTGAAAATTTCGGGTATTACCCATACCCATACCCATACCCAGTCAAAGCGGGGATTCCCCGTCAAAACGGGGACGGGTTCGGGTGATACCCACGGGCACGGGTTTATTTGCCATCTCTAGAGCTCTCGCCTAGGCGAAAGGGGCTCGCCTGAGCGAGACCCTTCAGCCTGAGCGAGGAGCTGGGCGAGGCAGTGTGATGTTTGATTGTTTCCTTGACCTTGAATGGTGAATGCTTGCTTGGATTTAAGTGTTGTGTTAAAAGTGTGAGACAAATGATTATGCATGAGTGATGTGATTAATGATTTGTGAATAATGGGTTTGGTATGAGCTTAGCATGTGATATTGATGAGATGGTTGGTATTAAAGTGGCATGGTAACGTGATGAGTTGAAATTCTATATTCATGGATGGAGTATAATGAGTTGGAATGGGTTTGACTTGGAACATGAAAGGTATTGGCCTTAAAGGTTGACATAATATATATATATATATATATATATATATATATATATATATATATATATATACATGCATGATGAATATTACTTGGCTGTGTGAATATGTTTGGTGTGTGGTCAGGGCGTAATTCCTTGAAATCTCTAGGTGAGATTTCAGGGTCGTGCTTCAGTGGTCGGGACGTAATTCATGGCCCTTTTAGTGGGTGTCTATGGTGGTGCCCCATCTATATAACTTGGTAAGGATTCAAGGTAAGGATTGCATCCTGACACTCTAAGGAGTTAGTTAGTCTCACTTAGAGTAGACAGACTCTTGTGGTGAGAGTAGCATGAGGCCTGAAACTCATTAAGGGCTAACCTTGTGTGTGAGGGAATTGATTCATTGTAACACTTGTAACACATAGCTCGGGGGTGAGCAGAGGTATCCATCACAAGTGCAAGCATCCGCTGAATCCGACCAGGTTATATGTATCCGGATGAGTCGAGTCAAGTCTTAGTGTATTGATTGAAAGGTTATAACATGCTTGGTTGATATATGTATATTGGACTGTGAAAGTATATCTGATTGCATTGATGAAATCTTTTTGGCTCTAGCTTACCATTTCTTGTTTGAATGTCTTGTATGTTATTCTTCTACTCTTGCGATGATCATCAATTTATTGATGGGAGCAGATGTGAGAGATACTCGTGGTCAACAGATGAGAGATGATCCCGCTCTTAGTCTACCTGGGTTGGTCTTCATATTCTTAATGCTTTTCTTTAGGGATATGGTCCATGTACCTGTCCGTCTTTTGATTCCTATATATTCTGTTAGACTTTTTAACTGGTTTACTTTTGGCATTGTGGTGTGCCTAGGATTGTAAGGGTTGTGTTTAAGACCCCAGGACTGCACTGTTATACTATTTGTATGTGACGTTTCTTTTAATTATGTTTATTAATTAAATGGGACTATTCTAATGTTCCCCCTCAAACTTAAGGTTAAGGTTAAAGGTTGGGAGAAAACACTACACATTGAGTTTGCCTTGAAGAAAAGCAAATTTGGTTGGAGAGAGAGGCTTTGTCAAAATATTTGCCTATTGATCTAAAGTTGGAATATGAGAAATGAGAAGTTGTTGTATAGAACCTTTTCTCTAACAAAAAAGACATCAATCTCCATGTGTTTGGTTCTACTATGAAAAACAAAGTTATGAACAATAACTACGACACTTTGATTGTCATAAAGAAGTTGATGAAGAGGGAAAGGAACTTGAAGTTCTTGTAACAGAGCTTGAATCCAGGTTAGCTCAACTGAGGTTTGACCTAAATTGCAATATTCAACCTTGGTATTGGATCTACAATTACTGTTTGCTTTCTAGATCACAAAGAGATCAAATTAGAGCCTAAGAAAGTAGCAGAGCCAGAGGTTGAGCATTGATCATCAATATTAGAAGCGAAATTAGCATCACACATAGTTGTGATGGAGAAAGGTTTCACAACAATAGTTCATTGCATAAGAAGCCCGTGAGATAGAGTACCCTTAAGATATCTTAAGATCCTTTTAACTGCTACTTAGTGTGTATGAAGAGGACTAGCCATAAATTGACAAACTTTATTGACCATAAAACAATATCAAGCCTAATAAAAGTGGCATACTATAAAACACCAACCACAAATTTGTAGAGGGTAGGATCCGAAAATAAACCACAACCACTATAACCATAAATTTGCAGGAAGAGGCCATAGGAGAAGAAATAGGATGAGCCACAACCACATTAGTCTTATGAAGAAGGTCTCAAATATATTTGCTTTGAGTTAGGAAAAGAGACTTGTCAAGTAAGTGCTTGAGTTCAATTCCCAATAAATACTTTAGCATATTGAGGTTTTTGAGAGAGAAAGTAAAGTTAAGTTGATTGGTAAGTTTTTGGATGAGGGAGGAAAAGTTGCCAATGATGACGATATCATCCACATAAATCAGAAGAAAAAGAGTGTGAGATTGATGCTTGTAGATGAAAAAAGATGAATCACATTTGCTAGCTCAAAAACCAAACTGAATGAAAGTAGTTTTGAGCCTGTCAAACCATTGGTGGAGGACATGTGTTCTACCAAAGGCTAGTGTAGGGAGGATCGATGCTTCGGTGGTGGTTGTGCGATGAGCATGAAGCAATACTAGATTTGCTGGAAAAAGGAGCTAACGTGGCAACTTCTAATTGGCAAATTCTAAGAGTGGAGGATTGCGACACATGGCATCTCCTAGTTGATCAAATTTGAAAATGGAAGACTGTGACATGTGGCAACTCTTGGTTGAGCATGTTGTGAGTGCTCGAATAAGTCTTTTCTAACGATAATTATGCAAGGGTATTGGCTAATATTGATAGAGGGTGTGTGGTGATTATACATGGGCATTGGTTAGCATTGATATGTGGTGTGTGGTTTTTATGCACGGGCATTAGCTAATATTGATGCACAATGTGTGGTGATTATACACGGGCATTCGTTAGCATGGATACAAGGTGTATGGTAATTTTGCAAGGGCATTGACTAATATTGATGCAAGGTTTGTGGTGATTACATATGGACATTGGTTAGCTTTGATGCAGGTGTAAAATGAAAGGAAATTCTTGAAATGGTTTAATTCCAAGTGAGTATACTCTTTATGGTGGAGTATGATTGTTGGTATAAGCTATGAAGATGTATTTATTTTAATCATGGTCGAGATTGTTGAGATGGTGAAAATAATACAACTTGGAAAGTCCCACATCGTATAAGATAAGCAATGGCATGGGTGATAATGGCTATATAATAGACTTTATGTTCATGGTTTCAGATGCCCAGACAAAGACACTTTAGACTTGTATTTGACTTTTCTTATACTTTAGTAGTAGAGTATGAGGTTTGGGTTAAATTCTTGCTTTGAAGAGTGTGAGTGTATTTGGGGTCAAAGGGCATAAGAGCGGTCTATGTGTTATAAAAAAAATTACATTGTGTTATTCTATGGTTGTCAACGATTATGGTTTTCCTCTAGTTTTGGAGTTTTCACGTTATATTATTTGTGTTGATCTTATTTCTCTATCGATAGGGTAATTCTCGGGGGTATATTATTTGTGTTGATCTTATTTCTCTATCGATAGGGTAATTCTCGGGGATAAAGACATTGATGTTCTTCACAATGACACATTTTTTCCCATCAACTCAAGAACTTTTAACATCCCTATCAAATATTATGATCTTTTGTAAATTATGAAATTTGACAACTTTAAAGAAAATCCTTAATGTAACTAATATCATATCCCCTGTGGCACAATATAAAATGGGCCATTTTTCTAAAATGATCCACTATTACAAAGATAGATTAAACCCTCCCAATTCTTGGAAGACTAAACACAAAATTCATACTAATGTCAACTCAAGGGGGTGCTAACTATTAAGAGATGTGTGTAGATTCTACAAGACATTACTTTGCCTTTTGCCTAAAGATAAGTTGAACATCTAGAACAACTTCTTAAGATCACTTCTTAAAAGGTTTCACTAATCAAATTAATGGTTACAACGAATATACAATCACTCTTTATTACAATGAATATACAAATCACTCATAATTGTCTTGTCTTTATCTCTCCCTAAGATTAAAAGTATAAAACAAATAAGTTTCTCAAAAAGAGGATATTTTAAGCTAATAGGGTTATTGCACTTGGTGAATAAAATACAAAGACTTAACTCACCCACAAATAATAACTACCAACTTATAATTTATAAAGCACTTTTATGTCATTCAACTTTATCTTGAAACCTTAAAAACCTTTATATAGGGTCTTGAAGATGACCGTTTCTTCAATCTTTGCTTTGATTGAATTTTCTCCTCTCATCTTTGTCAACTACGTGGATCACGCATTGTGTTTGTTCACCGGAACCTTTCATGAAAAGCTTTGATACTTGTAACTTTATCTTCTTTGCATAAGAAAACAATTAAAAAACAAGTAATATAAGCATGATTCAATTATATTGCATATCACGTATTTCTTTTATTTCCTTTTTGATATTCTAATATGAACGTTATAGAATATAACTTTTTATATAAAATGCAACTTTTATTTAATCAATAAAAAAGTATAGGTTATTTCTTTATTATCAATCTTAATTCGTTTTATCTTTTGAAAGCATTTATGATTACGATTTTGGCTACGTATTATATTTTAACTTTAATATGTAAATGTTAACATATCATCTAACACTATTAGTGACCTCTAAATGGTCTAATGGGCAATAACTTAGAATTTCATGTAATAATAACATGTTCAACTTTTGTTATAATAGAGGTTTATGGGGATTAGATTTTCTTAGATTCAATAATCTCCTTTTTTTATAATGAAAAATACTTGACAAGAATTGATAAAATAATAAACAAATACCATATAGATTAACATAGATGATGCATAACTTAAATTCGAAGAATACTTATTTTATATATACTTGTGAATGTTAAATGCTCTTCTTGCAACACGTCTTGTATTATAAGTAATACAATGTAACATATTTATAGGTTAAATGCTTACGCGTAAAAGTTTAAAGGATTATTCAGGATATCATTTATGTATTAAATATAATTTATAACATTGAATTATTTTTAGTTTATATATGTTAAAGTTTTTATTCATTTTTACATCTTGTCTACGGGTGAGCATGAATTTATCACTACACGCGATGATGAATGTTGTAATTTGTAAATATGTTATAATCATTATTAAAACAGTTAATTCATAATTTTTCCTTCTCATGATTTTGTAACAAGGAGTGTTTATCCAAGAATAACTTACCCTTTATACATTAATTAATTTTATTTTCATTTAATGTAACTATAACAAATAAGTTCTTTATTAGATCCGTTGAATTGACAGAAAATAAAGCGAAGATTTATTCTTAACTTTAATTCTCTCAACTGTTGACCGCAACTAAAAATTCCCAAAAACCCCTATCAAAATAATTTTTATATATTTTCTGTTTAAAATTGTAATTTTATCTTCTTATAGTTATATTTTTATATATCAAAATAATTTTTATATATTTTCTCTTGGTTTTGGAAATTTTCAATTTATAGTCACTTTTTTACCAAACATAGGCCTATGCCAGGTGGTGACATCAATGGTTCTAAAGCATTGGCGTTTGGAATGGCAAAGAGCCATTATTCTGGACCAAACATTATTGAAAGGTTATTCTATGATGTTTTGAGAACTTTTCATGACTTTCATACATTTAGTTACTTCCTCCATTGCTCTTTAGAATTGTAAATGCAGAAGTTAAAAATGATTTTCAAATTATATAATTTAAAAATAAAAAAATAAATTTGAATTATATAATTTAGAAGTTTTTCTTTCTCGTAAAAAATATTTTCAGATTGTTAAATGCGAAAGCCAAAAATAATTTCTAGATGTCAAATGACTTTCAAATTATACAATCTGGAAAATATTTTTTCTTAACCCTCTTCAACTTCTGATAATTATTTTTGACTTCTACATTACGCAATTCGTAATTCATTTTTGACTTTTATATTGTGCAATCTAAAAAAGACAAAACTTTCGTATTATCCAATCCAAAAAAGACAAAATGAGGTGTCTTTTTATATGGAGATGCAGGAAGAAACTGCCTTAATGAATTAGCAGTTGCTCTACCGAGTCTTGAATATAGATATGCTCATTATCAAAGAAGTTATGAACTTGAATCACTTCAATAACAAAGATGAACTTATTGAAGTAGCACTTTTTCTTTTGATGAATTGTATGTAATAAAGAACATTCATAGTTCTCGTACAACTTGATGAGTTGTTGCTAATAAACATGAATTTTGATAATCTCCTATTTAACTTTTTTCCAAATTATATTTCCTACTTTTGGTTCCAAACATCTCTCATTCTTTACCACAGAACTTTTAACAACATTTTTCATATACTCAGACAAATATATGATGGAAAAATTAGTTGTGTGCAGTGACAATAACAGCAGCTATGGTTTCTGCATTGATGCTAATCCAAGGAGAAATCATTTAGCCATATCAGCACTTCATTCCTCTTCCATGTCATGACCCACAAAACAAATGAATCAATTGTCATTAATTAAGCCGACCAACATCAAGTTAGTGTAACAACTTCCAAAAGGATAAAATAGATCTTTATTGAGCTCACAAAGATTTTGGCCAAAACATGCAAGTCAAAGGAAAGAAAAATCAAGCAGAAGAAAAGGCAAGACAAGTGTGAATGAAGCATGGAAAGTGTTATTCATGGAACATGAATAAATCAATTCCTTTCAATTAGTTCTCATTCTTCCGTTGGACTGTCTAGTGGCTCTTGTAAACTGTCTGATGCAATGGGATTTCTCTGTATATCATGTAAATCAAAACCAAGAGATTTGTCTTGCTTTGATAATTCCTAATCAGGTTTGTGGTCATTAAAAATTACATGAATGACTTCTTCTACTAAAGACGTTCTAGAATTGTAGATTCTATAAACCTTAAGACGTTTCAAAATATCCAAGTAAAATTCCTTTATATCTTTTGGAGTCAAACTTACCCAAACTTTCCTTGGTATTAAGGATAAAGCATTGAATGCCAACAAGCATGAGATTAATATATGTTGGACTTTTTGTTTTTCCACAACTTATAGAGAGTCTTTTTAATCAAGGGTTTAATGTACATTCTATTTGGTATCCTAGGAGTAGAAAAGTTATGGCTTATACCATAGTATTCGCAAAGATCTTGAAAGTTTCCAATTGACAGCTTGGGTCTGTTCTTCTAGGCTTCAAGGTGGGGGATCTTTCTTCAAAAGTTTGGATAGAAGATTAGTATATTTAGCTGCATGAGGAATAAAATCTCGAATATAAGTGAGAACCCAAGAAATTGTTGAATCTGTTTAACAATGAGAGATTCGTCTGGGAAGTTTAGTAATTCTCCAGCTATGAGGTTGAGGCTAGCATGTTCCTTGGAAGAAATGCATATCCAGAAATCTATTTTCGGTTGAGCCAAATGAATCTGTTTTTCTCAAAACATGAGGCCAAACTGGTTAACTAGCTCAAAGAATTGTTCTAGGACAGCGTTGTGCGATTTCATATTTTGGAAAATAGCAAGATATCATCTATGTATATGATTGCATGTTCTAAGAGAGGTTCAAACATTTGGTTCATTACTTTTTGAAACAAAGAGGAGGCTACTTTAAACCCAAAAGGAAGTACAGTCCACTGATACTGGGCATTGGGAATACAGAAGGCAGTGTTGCCCCTATCAGAGGGATGGATTCCTAATTGCTAAAGCCCAAGTTTTAAATCAAACTTTGGAAAAGTGTTGGATTCTTTGAGTAGAATTGGCAAGGAGACTGAGTATAGGAAATTTATCATCTTTGAGGAATTGATTTAAAGGTTTGTAGTCAATCACTAACCTCTTTTTCACCTAAAGTTTCTCTGATCTTTTCTCAACGTAAAAGTCCTAACATGCCCAGTTCAAGTGGGAAACTGAGTTATAAATAAGCCTCTTTAGTGTTTGGCAGGCAATTTTTAGATAATTGTTTTAACTACATTTTTCCCGTGTGAAAGTGATAGTGTTCCTTTTGGGAGATAGAGGAAATTTATATAGTTATAATTGTTGTGGTGCGAGTTGTGTCTTGATTAGGATTATCCAATAATAGGGATAATCCTGTTTCCTTCTTTGTTATTATTGTTAAACCTAATCTCTATAGCTAAATAATTCATCCAAAGTGTACACCAGGTATCTACACTGAGAAGTAGTATAAGCAGAGCAAGCACACATATCAGAAATCCACAGACATAATCAAGCAGGTTTCGTAGCATACCATTGTAAAGGTCCATGTTCGACCCGGATCATTGTATCGTGCAAGCAAACAACCAATCTGAGGTTTAAGACCATCTTTAATGATGTTGGAGCGTAGGATTTTCTCCTTTTCACAAACAACATCCTCTGTGGGTTTTCCACTAAACTTCATTACTGCGGCAATGCCTCCCTCATTCTTCCTCAAGCGAACTGTTTCTTGATTAGGACTTGGTAAACTGATCAAGATTAAACAGGAAGCACAAACCTATAAATTCAACTAAAGATATCACACTTTTTCTATGTTCATATATTATTTTGCACAAAACTGCATTTCTCTATTAAGCTATGACATGAATGTCTCAGCACAAAACTTGTTGACAAGAAAAACTCAGAAGACATACCTTTCTGTTTCTTTGTCTGATGGAAGAACTATTTGGATTGAAACTTTGGACAGGTCAGCATCATTGCTTTGAGTGAATACAGGGGTAGTCATTGGAATCTTCTGCATCGTGGAATTCTTTCCAAATATATATCTGTGTATGTATGTGGTTGATTAACCTAAGGCTGACTCTAAGAACAAACAAACGACAGCTTCACTTAATTTTTTAAATCTTACCCAGCAACATCATTAAAGCCTGTAGACCCAGATAGCTTGTCTCCATTTGTTTCGACTACTATGAATGGTTCATACTGTCTAACCTGTTTCATCATTAAAAATGAAAAATATAATGCATCAGATAACAATAGTAAAGATTCAATCTGGTACCCTTGTATTTAATCAGAAATTAATCATTTAAACAAATTGGCACGCTATTTTATCATGAATCAGACTAATACATTAGAAATGAAGATAGTAAATGAAACTATCAATGAAAAACAATTATACTGATGAATGACACGATTGACCTCATAATTTGCCGTCCTTTTCAATACTTGGTATTTTGGTGTTTCTAATTCCGGTGTCTTATAAATCCTCAACTGCAAACAAGACCTCCTAGTTAGAATAACTTCGGAAGACTTCGACTTTGTGAGAATGTAAGGTCCAAAACATACATAGATTGATTGTGAAACATGAGGGATACCTGTCTGATTACATCCAACAGACCTTCGAAAGAAAAATAGTCATTTTTCTGTATTGAATCCCAAAAGTCCTGGAAAATTAAGAAATAAGAAGGTCAATGGCAACATGAAATATTTGTTAATCTAAAAACTCATAATTTGATAGCATAGCATCACTACTAGATAATTGGAACGTGGAACTTGGAACTTACCACGTGGGTACAAAACTTGCCATTTTCTGGGTTAATGCCCATTACGGAAGTTCCAGTAAAGATGAGCTCCGGTTTCCAAGGAAGCAGAGCGAATTTCATAACCATGGTCCACCTAGTAGTTATCTCGTACGGTCCTGTCTATAGCAACTCCATCAGTCCAACAGAACAAATTCTACAATAAAGCGAAGAAGATAAGAGCAAGAGAAGTTAAAGTTGAAACCGACCGGTTTGACCCAGTGCAACTGAAACTGGGGATTGAATATTGTTTTGAGAAGGGCAATGTTGAAGAGGTAGCCGCTCAAAGTATCGTGTTTGGTGATTGGGTCTCGAAAGAAGACACGTTCGTCATAGGCCGTTTTATCGATACCTTGATCGTCGAAGAGGTGTGTGAGATCGTCATAGAGAAATCTCACGAGTTCTTGAATGTCGAACGTTTTGGGTGGGCTTTGCTCCGCTAAGCTCGACTGAATGACCCACTTGAAGCGGTTGCTGTTTTTCACACTGAGAGAAAGTTTTCGGGGCTTGGGAGGAGGTGGGAGGTGCCGCCGTAGGCTAACGGCGGTGCTTGGTGGGCTGGAACTGGCGCACGCCGTGGGGAACGGCCGTGAAGTTTGGTGGGAGAGGGTGGAAGTGGCCATTGGTATGGAATCTGAAGACAGTGAATCCTGGCCACACACCAAATATTTGGAGAAACATGAACCAACGTAGTCCACATGTGTACGTGAGTTTCAGAGTTGACACCACGAATTTTACAACTTTAATATTTGAATTGAGGGCATTATTATTTGGAAAATGAGAAAGGCAAAATAAAAGAAAACGAGAAAGAAGGAAGAAAGAAGAAAAAGGGTAAAACTAAGAGAAAAAGCGAAAGAAAGTTAATGCATAAACAATTCCTTTTCTTTTAAGAAGTTAGAATGTATTTTCAACATAAACTTAGTCCACTTAGGAAACAAATACAACTTGTCTCATTTTATTTTCCAAATTCTTGGAATATTAGTATTATATATAGATGTCTCCACGATCATGTTATGCTTTAGAAGGGAGGTTCAAGAGAGTTTGAAAACCTTTTAGATTTTTTTTTTTTTGAAGACAAATACGGGTAAATGATTTAGTGAAAACATATATTAGATGGAAAACAATTTTCGAAATATTCTTGTAAAGCTTTTCAAAGATATGGAAATATAATGTAAATGATAAAAGAAACAATGAAGATTTTGTTTCTTTTACCTTTTCACTCAAAGTTACATTCAGAAACAAAACAATGAAGACTTTGTTAAAATGTTAGATTATTTATTGGCTCTTATTTTATTTTTAAATTGCTCGAAACAAAGCAATAGGTAAATTTGTTTTAAAGTAAATTTTTTTTGCTTCTAAAAAATCTTTAAAGGGTGTTTTCATAAAGAAAACACCTAAAGGTTGTCTCAACAAATATTTTAGAGTTTTAAAGAGTTGAGATATTTTAAATATGATGTACATAAATATCATGAAAAATATGTTAATTGAAAAAAATGAAATAAATCATCGCTCGTGGTATACACATGCCAGTACCTAACATTTCTACATTTTAATAGATTTTGTATTTGATTTTGAATAATAAGTAATGATAAGCTTTTATCTTTATAATTATAGATAAGTTACTAAGGAATATTGTATATATGGGCCAAGTACGATCCTAAAATTTAGAGGTAGAGGATGTTTCGGCATAAGATAAAAGAACAAACACATATATCACTCTTGTAATACTTGTAATACGGATTTAGTTAGGTAAAAGGATGAATCAAGATTCATGGAGTGATTAAGGATAAATAAACACATTAAGCAAAACCCTAAAATGGCCTAATCCTGCATCACCTAGGTCCAACAACTAAGGTCCATTCAGGTAGTATAAATAACATTGTTCACGAGGTAAGTGATTGATCTCATTTATTGCAACCCCCTTATTTATTGCATTAACTAACTTGGACATCAGAGTGACTTTGCAAGCTCCTTGCCGTTGTGGTATCTACACTTTCATTGGAAAAGGACATCTTGGCAAGTGTGGTGAAGAAGACTAATGACTCATAGGATAGACAAAAGAGTGGACCAAGTGTGGACCTGAGATATCTCGACCTCAATAGAAAATTTATCCATTTTAGTACATTTGGTCCCCATAAGAACAAGTACTATTTTTATAAAATCTTATAAAATTAACGAGTGTTCCAGATGTGGTCGGCCGCCACTAATGAATATGGTTGGATGGTGGAGTTGACCCTTGGTATTCGAGTTGTGGCTTAGTGGAAAGAGATGAAAGAGAAAAAAAATGTAAAAATAAAAAAATAAATAACCAGTTTTTTTTTCTTTTAAATTACATGTGACACTCCATGTGTCGGTCACATGTGTAGACTTTTCAATCTAATCAATATCACTATTAGATGCTCAAGCAAAGATTTAAAGTTGTTCAATGAGAATGGTGTATTCCATGCATCACAAAGTATAGAATTGAATTTTATATAATTTTTTCAAGAAAAACGAATTCCAATTTCACAATTAAATTTAGAAACTCAAGACATACTTAACTCTTCCAAAATATATTTAAGGATGTATTCTTTTGGGTGAATGAGCTATTCATAAAAAATGAGAAGCGATGATTAGTGAGTGAGTAACATGTTCTTTCTAAGGAGATACAAGGTGATGAGAGGAGATGGTTAGAGGGATTCACCGAAAATTCAATCCCATTACCCAGAGTGAGACTAGAGGGTGACACTGCCGAATTTATCAAATTACCCCTTCACTTATACTTATCCTCCTTATTATGAAAAGAACAACATAATAAAAATTAGTAACACAAATAATAATTTATTATGGTTATAATAAAAATTTATTACTTCTAAAATTACTATTAAAAAGAAAAAAGTCTCCATGTAAATAAATTATTTTCCACCTTATATATTAAATTTATTTTCATACAAAATATATTGTATTATTCATTTTTTTTATAAATAATTTTTCTATATTTTCAATCATTCAATAAAAATTATAAAAATAATTCTAAATCACTTATATATAATTTTATTTATAAATTTCAGTCCCTAAACTTTGACCCAAATTGAAATTCATTCATGTTTGAAACTTTGATATATTTTAGTCTCTAAACTTTAAAAAAATAATGAATATAGTATTTTTAACTTAATTACGTGAACTTTTTTTTACGTGTCGAACGCGTTTCATGTTAGTATTGAAATTGTTTACACCGTTTGACACATCTTCAATTCAATATCTGTTGTAAAATGTATTCGACACCTAAAAAAATATAATTAGGTTAAAATAATTATATTCATTCATTTTAAAATTTAAAAATAAAAAATATGTCAAAGTTTTAAATATAAAAAATTTATAATTTTGAATCAAAATTTAAAGATTAAAAATGTTTGAAAATAAGGTTAAAAAGAGTTGAATTTGGATTAAATCGTAAAGAAATTGGAGCTAAAGTTTAGCAATTAATTAATGGTATTGTCGTGAGAAGAAGAGGCAAGGTGAGATTGAGTAGGATTGGTATGTGTTGACTAGGCAGCATGAGTGACCCCACCACTATATCACAGTGCACGCGTGGTGTGCTCATCACCACTACCATTGGTTCATATTCCTTCTCTTTTTCATCTTCAACCAATCACTTATTCTTAATTCAATAATTCCATATTACAAAACTAACCCACACTCCCTAAAACCAATTTAAAGTTCTCACCACCTCACCCATCACTTCAACACATCACACTGCTACATTCAACGCCGCCCATGACGTACCCTTCACTTTGGAATCCTTGTTGGACTCTTGTCCCATGTGGCTCTCTGTAGAATAAGAAAAAACACCTTTAAATCATAAACCTTTTACTTTCTTTAGCTACAGTTACTTCCTGTATCTATAATATATATTTATGTTACCTTCATCTTTTTATCCTTGGAAATTACTGTCATCTCAGCCAACTTGAGTGTTTCTGATGTGGTCTTCTGTGTCGCCACCCTTTGTCTTTTAAGGTGAGTTTATCTTTCGCTTTGTCATTTTAACGTTTTTAATTTGCTGAGGTACATTTCATAGTGATTCATTTCTAATATTTTCAGATAGGTCAATCCAAAATCACAATGGACATCAACCAATGTGCAGACTTTTGGATTCAGTCTTACTGTCAAGGTTGTATAATCCATAAGTTTATTCTATGTCATGTAACCTTTGCAAAAAGTTGTTTAGATTGTGAGATCAATAAGTCTTTTTCATCAGATTAAAAGTTTAGAAAACATTTTTAGATTTTACAATGTGTAATTTTGGATTTGTGTCTGTATTTTAGATTGCATAATTTGAAATAAAACTTTTAATTTGCGAAAGATTTTTATATTATGCAATTTAAATTATAGGAAATGTATTTTAGATTGTGTAATTTGAAATATGTTTTTTATCTTATATATTGTATTGTTTATTTAATTTGGAAACTTATAATTAGGACAAGTGGTAATCCATCTAAATCCAATGAAGAGTGGTGCATGAAGAAGAATTTCTTGAGAGACTTGTAATACATATTTACTGGAGAGAGATAACACTAATGAGATATGTGTTAAATCCTGACACCAAGATGAACATTCAACTTTGATATCACTAATGAACATCTTTCAAGGGAGATTTATTGGAAGGAAAGACATAATACAATGAGACAACTCAACCAACATAAGAAATTTGACATCACCTTCAATCCAAAACCTTTTAAGACAATGAGTCTATGGGTCTTCTTTTTCTTTATATGATGTTCAACTTTCTCATCTCTACCTAATGTGAGACTTAGACTCACACTTAAATTCTCAACAGATAAAAAACTAAATTTATTAAATTATTATGATTATTGTGTATTAAGAAATGAATTTCTTTGTACTATGATTTTAAATATTATTTGTGTGGGATTGGAATGAGTTAAAGTTGGTGTCATACAAGCAAAAATTAAACAAAATTTTAGGTTTTACAATAGTGCATCAAGGTTGGGGTGCAAAATGTTAGCTACTACAACAATAGTTTTGAGATGAAGAAGAACAAAGTTACTTGTCATAGATAGACCAACAACTTCCATATGCTAGTTGGTGATATCACTATCACATCAGAGGATATGTCTACACTCTTCCACATTCTTATAATGGAACATTTCTAGACATTTGTCACTCTGGATGCAACAACTAGGCTTAGAGAATAATGGTGTCTCGACAAAGACCAAACAATGCCATTGTAAACACATGAGCCTAAGTTGACTACAAACAACTCTTTGACAAACATACCAATTTGTCACTAGTATAATAAATGGGCAAAAGTCCAAGTATCAAATTCACAAATATTTGCTTTATAATTATTTATTATAAGAAAATTAGTGATATTGTTTTTTTAAAAAAAAGAGAGAAAAGATAAAGACAACATTTTATATAATAAAAGAAAAAAGATAAAGGTAACAAATTTATCTTGTGTTTGGGAAAGATTTCAACAATTTTGAGAAATTAAAATACATCATATTTGAATTACTTGTAATTGAATCCTCTTTCTTTTCTAGATGTATTTATTTGGATAGAGTAATTGAAACATCTTGCATTTCAATTATCACAATCATAATGTAATTGAATTTCTCTCTAAGATAAAATATCTTGTTTTAAAATATAAAAATTTAAAATTAAAATTTACAAAAAATAATATTAGTCAAATTTTAACTTTCAAATAATATTCTATAATCGAATTTTTAATATATGTTTGTATAACCAAAAAATAATTGGTAGTTAATTTCAAAATATATTATTTTAGTTATTAAAAGAATTTTTAAAAACTCCAAAATTTTAATTTTCTTTTAATTTTTTCGTCAAATAATACTCATCATATCTAAAAACAATCACAAAAAACAAATTTTGCTCTTAAACTATTTCATTTAAACAAACAATTACATATTTTGAATAAGATAACAAAGAATAATCAAAATGACTTGAAATAAAAATAGTAATAAAGAAAAAAAAATGTAGTGTGATAAAAGGGTTCAAGATTGATTTCATCATTCTTCCTCATAATTTCTTACTTTTCGATCCATGTCATGGGTTATGTTTTATATGTTATGGTTATGGTCATTGAGAGATTGTGATTATATATATATATATATATATATATATATATATATATATATATATATATATATATATATAAGATATTTGATACTATTTTTATTCCAAAACCTTAAGATAATGGTGTTATGGGTCTTTATTCTTATATAATGTTTAACTTTGTTTTTTCTATCCAATGTGAAACTTTTGACTCACATTTGAACTTTTCCCAACACCATGGTCAATTACACAGTTAATTCAATGATTAATGAATTTGATTTAAACACATTTCTTAGGTGAGAAAATACTCAGATTAGTTGAGGGAGAACTTAATTCCTTGTTGAACTTTATTATAAGTAACAAACATCAAAATTAAGGACTTACAACTTACTTTAGTTTCTACTCCCGCTCCCAATTGTAGGTTGTACCACAACTTATATATATTTTTAAAGGGATTTTTCAACCATAATTAAAATTATGAAATTATCATTTCGTTAACTAGGTCAAATAAGCATTGAGAATATAGTAAAAACAACTAAATAAGTGAATAATGTTGGAAGATAAATTGCACAAATTGGGGTAGCTACATCTATCTCTAATATCAGAGTGTTTAATATCATGGTTTCATACTAACACACAAAGACGAAAATGAAACTAAAGACTATGAGCTTGGAGAACATAAATATTATTGTTTCGGTATAGGAAATAAGCATCTATCTAAAACACTCGCTTAACCTTCTTTTTGTCTGTTGTCACTTGATTCCTCTTTTCTCCTCTTGCTTGGTGTTCTTTCTTTCTCTTGTTCGGTTATCCAGATGATCGAGGTCACTGTCGATTAGGCTCTGATGCTTAAGTGAGTTCAAGTCCGTTTGGGATAAGCAATTAATGCTATAATAAATGCGGAGTAAAAGTCTTTACCAACTTACCTTGGGTTTCTATTTATAGTTTTTTATATGGGTTCGTGATTAAGGTTTCCTTAATTAAGGCCCAATTGTTTTTTAAACATGATTACTGACATGTTTTACTTTAACTACAAATCTTATCTTTTGGATCCGTCCGATTGACGTTGTCGAACGTGCATGCTCCAACCGGTCGTGTCCTTGCGTCCAAATAGTTGGATTAGAATGACAAGTCATGGTCGGTGTCGTTGACGTTCACATTAAGAAGAATTTCAATGTGATTTTCAATTACTTATTGCCAAAGTCGTCTGGCCGTTGCAGATGGCCTTCGGCCGCTTATCCTTGGGGTCATTTGGTTGTTGAGCTCTTAATATCACTCCGAAGAAATTGTCACATCAACGAGTCACGACTTAGATTATCTGCCTATAACAAGCGACCTTCGATCGCTTATCCTTGGGTCGTCCGGTTAGGGATGTTGATGGGCCCTACAGTACAATTATGATATATGTGTCGTAGTATTTAGGGGTCTTAGAGCTTAGGCTAAACAGTAGAGTCGATTGTGAGAATAGAGTACACATATCTCTAATTTTTACAAGTTTGAGAGTAAAAGCTATCTACCTCTCACTTATACAAGAGTCTTTCGCTTAGGATGCTCAAGAAAACAACATCCACTCAAGCAAGAAAATGTGTCACTTAAGTGAGAATCTTGAATTCCATTTTGGACCAAAATCTTCTATTTTTTTGAAAGAAAAAAAAAGCAAACACCAAAGAAAAGATAAAATTGTAAGAAAAATGTACAAAACATGAATTTAAGTTAAAATCTAATAAAATGACATCATAAAATAACAATAAGTATAAATATATTAATATGTTGACCTAATCAGTAGTTGGATATATATGGACTCTTGTGTGTTATTGACCAATTTCTTTAAATAAGTCAAATCTTTAGAGAGGTTTTGAGTCTTCACCAATTTCCAACATCGCAACCATTGAATGGTAACCACAATGATAGTCAACATTCACATCAATAACATTATGTATTTATGAGTTAGCATGAATTGCAAAGGAACTTCTTTAGTGTCCATGGTAACCTTAGTTTTTCTTCTCCTTGCATAGAATGAATGTAACCCACATGCTAAAAATATGAGTTCACCCTTTGTTGACTTCTACAAATCTATTAGTTTGAGTTTTTTGTGAACATTTAGTTTTAACCTTATCTACTAGTGCACACAATAGTATCATATATAGTTATGCAATTTCACCGAACTTGTTTTTAATGGTGACTATTAATAGTGTCACTTTTAAGTCATAAATCTCTTACCTTGAGATTTTAGGTTGATAATGATGTTAATTTCTTATGTGAGTTGGACTTAAATCACATTTATACAATCACTCCATAATAAATACTCCATCTAAAAAAGACATACCAAAACAATAAAAGCATGCAATATAATTTAAAATCCAAATCCAACAATTATCATTTTAAAATCCATAATTAATTATAGTGAATAAAGTTATTTTTCTATTTCATATTGCTTGATCCAAAAGACTTGTGAATAGTCCAAGAAATAATTCACAAATTAATAACACCTCATGCTTGAATCCATTATAAAAAACGAAATGCTTACCTTACCTAAAGTAACTAGCTAACTTCAACCTTTATAAAACTTTTATTCCAATAATGTTCTTTGTCAAATACAATGCTCAAAGTAAGAACAAGATACCAATGAGGAATACCAAAGTTGAAGAAATTGTAAATTAGAATAAAAGAAAAGGGTGTTTTTTTCAAAAATAAAAATAAAAATTGGGTGTACAAATACAAGAAAATATGAAAGTATAAAAAGAAAAATAGTAAAAAGATATGCTAACAATAGATACAAGAACCCATTTATTATCGAAATAGATGAAAAAAAATTATATTTAACTTCCCTTTAGTAATTAACACTCGTATATACACAATTTATATTCTACCATTACTCGTAATTTTTTTTTTTAATATTTAATTCCAGTTTTAACAGCAGTAACTTTTTCTTCTTACTGATTTTTATTTATATATTTATTTTAGAGTTAAGTGATGAAATAAGATTAATAAAAGGGAAAATATTAACAATAAAGTATTATTTAGTTTTAATTATATAAACTTATATAAATATTATCTTTTTGTAAATAGATTAATTTCATTTAAATATAAATTTTACTGTCCGTATATTTAAATTTTCATTTAAAATTTTGAAAAATATTAAAAAGTATTAGCACGAGTGTGTATAATATAGCATGTGCAAAAGAATGTAGGGGTAACTTTTTGAATAGATAAGAAGGGAAAGAAAGGAGTAAATTTTGGTTAAGGAGAGGAATAGGGTGTTGAAAAATTGATTAAGTGGAAGAAAAGGTCCTTGTCCTACAAATAAAAAAAGCTTCATCATCAAACACATCCCCGTCAAAACCCAACCACACTGAGACAACGACTCTGTGATATAAGAGCTTCATCCATGAATCCGACAACAACCACACCCACCTGAAATCCAACACACTCCACTGTGTTTACATGGACGATCACCGAAACCCAGCTCCAAAAAACGCCATTGGCCTCTGTCTTCTCCCACAAGAACTCATCCAAAACATCTTCCTCTCACTGGTGCTACCAGAAATCGTTCGCTTAAAGCTCGTCAACAAATCCTTCTCCCGAATCATCTCCGACCACACCTTCGTTCGCCAGTGCAACACTCTATCCACTTCCACCACCTGGCTCTTCGTCTACAAAAAGCGCTGGCTCCGTGACGCCGTCCTCCACGCCTTCACCGATCGGAGCTCCGATCGCTGGTTCCGGATCCCCATCGCCGACCTTCTCAAACCGGTTCAGTTCCACGGGGAGGACCTCTACTTCCTCGCCGCCTCCAACAACGTCTTCCTCTTCGCCTCCAACACCGTTCGCGAGGTCGTCGCTGTTAATTTAGTCTCCGTGACGGTCAAAAAGATCCCCCCTTCCCCGTTGGGGCCACGTGGCACCTCCTCGTGGAGACGATCCGGTATGAAGCTCGTAACCGAACCGTCCGGGTCGGGTCACTTTCGTTTCATGTTCGCGGAGTTCGTCGGGAACCACCCCGTTTTGTTCGTGTACGACTCCCGGACTGACACGTGGAAGTCAACGGAGGCAGTGGAGAGTGGCGCGAGCGAGTTTTCGCCACGTGGCGGGGGCCACGTTTTTCTGAACGTGGTTCACGGGCCGAGAGAGAGCGTCCTGGTTGCGTCGACACCGGAGTGCGATGCGGCCGTGGTTCTACGGCCGAGATTTAACTACCCGAGGGGTGTGGGCGGTAATTTGACGGTTGGATTCAGCTGGGGGAACGTGATTGACCGGTTGCACGTGTACGGTGATGGGTATATGATGATCGTGAAATCGGAGGGTGCGAGGGTAACCGGAGAGGGTGGGGTGAATAGGAGCGTGAGGGTTTTGAAGGGTGTGGAACTGTGGGGTCTTAGCTTTGACGGAAGAAAGTGGGAGTTTGTGTCGACGGTTGGTGGTGTGCTTGAGAAGCCTTATGCGGCGATGATGGGGTGCTTGGAGGAGAAAAATGGCGTCGTGACGGCGGCGTTGGTCTCTAATTGCGACGGAGTTTGGGATATGACGTGGCTCTGTTTTGATACGAAGTGGAAGCAGTGGACATGGATGCCACTCCCTGATTGCAAAATGAAGGGTTGGAACATGGCTGGAATAAGCTTCTCTTCTGGACTTACCTTGCCATGAACAATCATCTTATGTTACATTACATCTCCATTTAAGACCTTAATCATTGCTCTTCCTGGTTTCTATGTGGACTTCTTTTGGATTGTGTTTTTTCCCTGGTGTCGTACCAGGCATGTTAAATGCTCTGCCAACTCAATTCGGAAAGATGACATGGCTAGTGTTAATAACGGAATTTGAGTTATGGTTTATTTTGGATTTTGATGTATCCTTAAAACACATTTAAGTGATTTGAGAGAGAAAGATTAATATGAATTATTCTTGAGTTTTTAAGACATTGGGAGGGCTTTTTAAATATATCCCACATTAAGATGGAGGACTAATTAAAATTTTAATTTTTCTCTAAATAGCACCTTTATATTTATGTAAAAAATTTAAATGTTGAGTGAAAAATCTTAATAGGAGCAAGTTATAAAAATAAATATTCAGAAATTTTTGGAATGAAAATAATATTAATTTTTTATATATGAGTTGACTTTTGATTTGAGATTGGTTTTATTGGATTGATTAATGATTTAGACATTAACAAATATAAATCTCTCAAATTATATATCAAATTTACTATTGATTCTTATTGATAAATTCACTCTAAAAATTTCGTAGCAATCAGGATATGTTCACTTTTGATGATTGATTTGAGAAGGAGGGAGAAGATGAATTTGAATATATTAGATGGTGAAATTTGTGTTGTTATTTTGAAAAAATTTAGGGATGAAAGTGAGTAGATTTAGAAATAAAGTATGTGAAAGTTTGTGAGTAATTTGATTGATACAATAGATTAAAAATTAAGTTTAATTGAAAAAAAAAACAAGATTATCAAAATTGCCCTTGATGTTGTAAATAACCGAAATTATATTTAGATGAGTTAGATTTATTTTATAAAAAATATTAAAATGAATAAATTTTAAAAAAATTACAATATATTTACATATTGATTTTTTTATAAACAATTTAATAATTTGGAATATTAATCATTGTTGTGAGCATAATTTTAAAAGCCATATTTTTACATCTTACATTGATAATTGAAAAACATGCATGTGAGTAAGGATAATGGTGTAATCACTAGTGCAGGGAAGGGAAATGACAGCGGTTATTTCCAGCTTTTGGCTTCGGGTCCGCAACCGCTGCATATACGACCGAGGTAAAAAACTAGTATTTTATGCCTCGGTTACAACCCGAGGCATATTTAATTTTTACTGCCTCGGTTCTCGCAGAACCGAGGCCTAATGAGCATCAGAAATTCAAAAAAAAAACACGCAGCGGCACC
>Ga0209589_1005416_pt1 | contig 21643 bp, 13 predicted proteins | sample CowpeawhiteBW_FD_187525 | JGI IMG/M metagenome (GOLD analysis project Ga0209589, IMG submission 187525) | Root nodule microbial communities of legume samples collected from California USA - Cow pea white BW (SPAdes) (version 2) | ecosystem: Host-associated > Plants > Roots > Nodule | place: USA... | reverse complement strand
ATATATATATATATATATATATATATATATATATATATATATATATATATATATATATATATGTGCGCGCGTGTGTGTTTCTTTTTTCTCTAGATAATGGACTTCTAATTTATTCCGGACTAGACAAACGACACAATCCACTTAATGGGTCTTTGTTGAAGACATTAAGCCCAAAATATGAAGTCTTGATTCAAACAAACCCCCCCAACACTACATGGGTAATTATATAAAGGTGTTTGGAGGAAAGTTATCCTATCAAACGAAGATACCACAACTTTCAAGTAGTTTTGGGCTTCATATAAATATATATGTTACATTTGTTATAATAGTTTTGGGCTTTATAATTACAATAATAGTTCTATTAATTTTTGTTATCTTAAAAAAATAATACACATGCAGGTTTTCATTAATTTATATAATCAGAATGTTATAAGTATTTAAAATAAATTTTTAATATTTAAAATACTATTATTTTTTTTCAATAAAAATATTGAGATATAAATAAGACTCTACACTAAAATGTATTTTTTTCTATTCATCTATATAATAAACTAATAACTAATTCATTGTGACTAATAAAAGTGTTAAATTAGTTTTATTTAATAATACTATAACTTATATTTTAATTCTAAAAACTAAAAATTAAGTGGTTACATTTAATAATAATAAAAAAAATAAAAAAATTCTTCCACTAAAAAACATATCTACTTATATAGAAAACAAATAGTTTTATTTTATTAATCATTTTATAATAAATTCAGGGAATAATTTTTTTCATAAATTAATACCTTCCAACAACTTTATTATACAAACACTATTACAAAAAAAATATTTTTCTTTTACGTCTAATATTTTTTTTCTTTTTACATCGATTAATAATCTAAACGTCGATAATATATTTACATTAAAAATATTATTTACAAAATGATATCACACTTTTTTTAACGTTTGATATTTTATAATAAAACATAACATCAATTGACCTATTTTTTATCATTGAAATAAAGAATGAAACATGTGATTAAAAAATAAATTGATGAATTCTTCCAAATTATGTAGTTTAGTGACAAACCTAGTCAACTAATACATTTATATGATTTTAACAAATATAAAAAAATATAAACTTAAATATGATTTTGGTTTCTAAAATGTATTTAACTTTTTTTCATCTAATAAAGTGTTTGTCCCTGAAAGTAGTTTTTGTTTTCTGATATCTCTCAATTTTTAACCTTTTAATTGGTCCTAAAATTGTTTTTAGAATTTTCTTTTATATATTTTCTAAAATAAGGTTTCACATAGTTTTTTGAAGTCAAATAAAAGAAGTTCACAAATTTATTAAGAATTAATCCAATTATATATAATATGTTTCGTTAATTTTCTTTCATAGAGTTTTATCTAATCATGAAACTATTGTTTATCTCCTATAAAATATAAATGATTCGAGAGAAAAAAAATCTCTCTCATTCATTTGAAGAAGTAAAATCACTAATCATACATCAACATCAGAATATGGACAGATATAACGTTTTACTACAACTGCATCAATTTCTTCTCCTTTTCCATCTCATAGTACACTTCCTTCAGGATGGAAAGACAGGAAAGGTGAACACATGAATTCTATGCCAAAGTAACAAATATTAAACTTTTTACTACACCTATTAAATGATTATAATCATAGAAAAAACTACAAAATTAAGAGTTCAAAAATCATTGAATTTCGGAAACTTTTTCCGACAAATTATTTCAATCAAATTGTTAAGAATTAAAAAATGTCAAACATATGACCTGACAAAAAGTAATTAAAATGTAAAAAATATAATCTGAGGCCAATCACATTCTTGTAATTATTACTTTTGTACATATAATTTGTTCGGTATAAAGTAAGTGAGATTGGTTTTAGTCTAAATATCAATTTAATTTTATATATTTTATGTATTTCTTTGGATTGGTATGAGAACATTATTACCCCTTCATTTTCACATTTTTATTGGAAATTATATAAAAATCTTTTCACATCTTCAAATATTTGTATAGTTTGTTTTTAACTTTTCCTATTGTAAAAAACTTGATAAATAAGACAAATTATAAGTGTAAATATGCATCGATCCTTTATATAGAATTTTTATAGATTAAAAGGTGATTAAAGGAAAAGTGGTATAATAGAAGAAGAACTTGAAGATGTGGTGATAGTATAGTAAGACATTTACTAAGGCTATTGAAGGAAAGGGGAATGTAGGTTACACTCTGCTTTTTTGTTTTTTCTAAGGTCGAAAGCAAATACAGTGTTGGAGACCAAATAACAAATTGATGGCTAATGAAAGCAACCTTAAGAGTTATGGTTGGGGTGGCGGGGGACATTTTACCTTTTCCTCCTCATTCCTTTTACTTGTGTTAAACCTATTAATGTATTAAAGATTCTGAAAAATACATTTTTTCTGTTGTTTGAATATTTATTAGCTAGCATTGGCCGTTTCTTTAGATCCAAGCATACAAGGCGTTGTTCCCTCTTTAACTTTTTGTTCTTAATTGCTGTTCCCTCTTTATGTCTATGAAGAAACATGAAAAACTATGAAGGAACATGTGAGAGGGTAAAGAAAAAACTACGTTGGACACGTGGGGGTGAGGTGTTGAACGGAGAAGAAACGAAGAATAATATGATACAGTAGGTGGTGGTTTGGTTGTTTTGTGTGGAATGGGTTAAACAAAAGAAAAATAAGTTGATTTTGTGTCCCCGAGACCGGAGCGCGCATTATGATTTGAAGGTTTTAAAAAAGTGATTAGGAGATTCACACTTGTCACAATGTTCCACAATTCTGATTCTTTTTTGTTAGGGTTTGCTCCCTCCCATTGATAACATCTTTTTTCCCCAATGTCACTGTGCTCCCTCCCCTCTTCATTGCTTCCTTCCTTCAATTTATACTCATGTCTACCATTTCAGAATCCTACCACTGATACATTGTCTTAAAAACACAATAAATATCAACAAAGAAACAAAAACAAAAGTTGCATTTCTGAATATAAACCTTGCTTAGAACACCAATTTTAAGTGTTTGTAACCATTATTAAATTATTATTTTTTTATTGGCAAAGTTCAAATCGAAAGTGTTTCTTAACAGCTCTGGGTCTAGTTCATTTAGACTGACATAATACTAGAACATAAATTTAAGTATAGAAGCAAATGCTTCTACATTTTGCTTTTGAAAATTTTCACTTTACTATTTTATATATCATGTCTTGTATTAGTTAAGAAAATAAAAAAATAAAACTAATCAAAATAAATCATTAAGGAATGAGATTTGTTAGATTGATACATGTACGTGAGAGAAGAGTATGTTTGTATAAAGATTATTTTTAATTTGGAAGAATGAAATGGAGATGTATGATGTGAAAATGAATGACCTTAATAAATTTGATTAGACATAAAAGTATGAGAGAAGAAAAGCAATTTTATTTATATCTAGCTTGGATGAGTTTCTTTATAAGCTCATTCTGGAAAAAATTTAAAAAAAAAAAATCAGATTAGTCTTTTTATAAATTAACATTATTTTTAACATATTTTTAATTGATATTTATGTTTACATTGATTAATAGATACTTTCAAATTCAAAGGTACTTACTATAAATGTATATGTCTATTCTGTATATTTTATAAATTATAACATAAGTTGATTAATTTAGCTAATAACATCAGAATTTATTATTTATTGAAATAATTGCACCAAAAAAAGTTTACCGTTGTAATAAAATGTTGTATTTATCTACTGCAAATTAAAATTTATTAGAAAGAAAATTAAGAATAAAATAAATAATATTTTATTACAAGCTGAAAGCATTATTCAATTTAAATATTTTTTTAAAACTAAAACTATTAGACAGAAAGAGTATTTTGTATTACGTTCAATAGTATGATTAAATTATAAGTACCCATCATATCACTCTTATATAATTATTAAATAATTATGTCAATATATATATTTTTTCAATTTTCATAAAGAATTTACCTCTTTAATTTCATCTTGTACATTGTTTACTGGCTATAAAATATTGTGAATTAAAACAAATATTATAATATAAAATAATTAGTAGAATGGATAATTTAAAGAGTTATGGAAATTTAGAAAAGAGATATACACTATAGAGTGGGGAAGTTAACAGTTAATTATTATAATATTGGTGTAAATAATTGTTATCGCATAAATAATAGGTTTGAAGGAGAGAGAAAGGTTAAATATGTTGAATTATTAGAAAGATGGTACAAGTTTTTTGCATGAAAGAAAATGATAGTATCAGTAAGGTTGTTTGTTGTGTAGTTGAATGGTTGAAAAGGAAAAGAGAGGAAGGTTGTCTGGTAGTAAGTTAGGGGTAATAAATGCGCACAACTTCTCTTCATAAGTATGTTGTGGTGTGGTTGATGATTTTTCTGCTGTTCACAGAACCTTTCAAGGAACCTACATCAATATGTTTCTGAACACACAGCAGTTTATGTAGCATCACCACTTCCAATGCCTTTATATATTTTGTCTCTCCAATCAAGGTCACTCATGCGCAACACGATGATTATATCCATTGAACATTGATTATTGGATATTACATGTATGTACAAGGTTTCAGATATCGATGTTCTCTTGTCCACCCCATCAATTCAATTCTCTGCACCACACCCCATCTTCCTTCATTCCCTCCCTTCCACAACACTAATTTAAATCATTAATTTTATTTTTAACCTTCTCATTAATACTTTTAAATTGTTAAGAACTTCAATATCTCTCTGTAAAAGTTTGTATTGTACTACTAATTGAGGTTATGAGGAGGGTTGAAACAAATTATACAGTGAAAAATTGAATGGAATAAACACACGTCAGTGGAAGATGCCAAGTTGGAGTTTTGTTATTGACACGTGTAGCTGTCGGCTACCACGACAACATTTGAGGTCTAGCAAGCAATTACATAGAAAAAAGAAAAAGTGGGGTGCGAAGTGGCTCTGCTGCAGAGGAAGTCTTGATTCTACGAATAGGACCATCATCTCTTTCTTCGTTTATTTAAGCCCTTAAGGTGGCGGCTTGGTGAGTCATCATCATCACCCTTTTGCTACTTCCTCAATACCACAATGGGAAAGCACTCTAGTTCTTCTTCCTCCTCCATCAGCAGCAGCAGCAACCACCACCACCTTCTCATTTCCACTGCATCATCTCTCACACAAGAGCTTCCCACCGATCTCAGCCTTGGACTCAGCATTTCCGCCGCTCATCGTGGTGGCTCTTCTCTTTCAAGGTTTGTGTTACGCTACTACTTATCACGAAACTTTCATCAGTTGAAGACTGATTATATCATGTGTGTTGTTGATTTGATGATGTAGGGGGCATTGGCGACAACCACAGCACCCTCTGGTGAACATTTCACAAGGTGCTGAAGTGAATGATTGCAACGACCATAGCAGCTTCTTTGTGAAGGTCTACATGGAAGGCATTCCAATAGGAAGGAAACTCAATATACTTGCTCATGGAGGCTATTATGAGTTAGTGAGGACTCTTGAACACATGTTCGACACTACCATTCTTTGTGAGTCTGCTGCCCTTTATCAATTCAATTTCTTTTATTTTTAGTTCATAATCTGTTATGAAAATGTCCCTCTTTAATTCTTAGTTTACAAGAATGTGTTGAAAAGAGTGTATGAAATAACAGTGGAATATTGTTAACAGGGGGAACAGAGATGAATGGAGTGCAACCTGAGAGATGCCATGTACTAACATACGAAGATGAAGAAGGGGATTTGGTGATGGTTGGAGATGTTCCTTGGGAGTAAGTTGATTGATTCCTTATTGTCTCTGAGAAATCATTATGTGTTCCATTCTGTGTATTGATGTGCTTGTTGTTTCGATGGTGTAGGATGTTCTTATCCACAGTGAAGAGATTGAAGATAACAAGGGTAGACACATTTGGGTGTTAAATGTGCAGACACCAGCGGAGATTCCAATTTTGTCCTCAAGAGTGAGACTCTACTGTGGTGGCTGATCAGAAAAACTTTAGAAAATCTTACTTTACTTAGCTAAGCATGCACAGATAGATGTATATGCATAGCTCACTCTGCTCTTTCTTGGAAGATAATGGAAAAGAATAGTGTTGTACATTCCAATCCCTTCTGGACTAGTACTTTTGTTTCCTTTCTACAACTCAACTTCTAATTCACCATTACCATTTTCCCTCAATTTTCTTTATTTTCTTTCAAGACAGACGCCAAATGAAAGAAAAATAATAAATATTATTAATATGATGGGTAAATGAAACTATGCTCTACGACAGAGTCTTTCTGGTTTTTGCCTGCAAATAGAGTAATGTTACATTGCGGGCAAAGCAGGACAAGTAATTTGAGATTACAAATGCATTGAACACTTACTATTATCAAGGGTAGGAAAAATTTCCTTTATTCCCTTAAATACACTGCATGCGCCTCAATTTTGAAGACCTAACTTTCAAATCACATTTATGTGCGTTCGTATTCCAAACATATAAATAGATAGAAGAATTGATTGAAATAGTAGGATACCAATTCAATGCGTAACATGTCAATTCTTTAGATAGTTGAGCAATAAAAGTCATGTAAGGTATGTCAATTTATTAATCAAAAATTGGAAAAGGAAACACACACAAATTTGGCCTATTCCATATAAATGTTATATTTAATATCCTAACAATTTAAGATTTATGGAGATGCTCTAATATTGATTCTAGTGTATTTAACCAAGTCAAAAGAGGTTAGCATTGGCTACTTGCTATTTAATATTCCGTCTTTTCCTATATAATAGTCATTTAAGGCTTTTTGTTTACCATTTTTTTTTTACTTTTAATATGATTTTAAATAAGTTATCATTATAAAATAAAACCGATAAAAAAAAGAAGATAAAAAAGAAAAAAAGAGGAAGAAGAAAACATAAGAAAGAATTAAGACTAATTTCTACGTGTATTATTGCTAATAATAAAATATATTTATAGATATAAAATGAAACTCAAAAAAAGACAAATTAAAAAATTAATAAAAATATTTAAATCTCATTAAGACATGAGAAATAATCAATCAGCAAATCAATAGAAATCAATTTATTCCTACCAGCTACCTATTATATATTTTTCCATTTTTCCCTTCTCATTTGATATTAAAAAGATTTTGAATATATAGTAAAAAGAAAATAAAGGTATAACTAAATACTACCTTATAATTTTTAAAATAAAATTTAAAAGGAACAATTTTTTATTCAAAAAGTGTAAAACCATCAAGCATATAAAACAATGTTATTTAGCAAGCACGTGACTCCTTTTCCTTTTCCCAGACCATGAGACAATCGTCTTCTTTGATTTGAGCGAAAAGCTTTAAAATAAAACTAGATATGGTTAATGAAATTCAATAATAACTTATAAAATGCTTTAATTACAACAATCTTATTGTTTCATTTGTATATTAACTAACCTGATTTAGTTAATCATAATAGAAGAGTAATAAGCTGATAATGGACGATAATAATTGACTTCTAAACATCCTTTCAGAATGGCCAATTCCTCAATGGTGGTGTCTTTATATAAAAGTCAGGAATTCTTCTATTTACTAATTCTTTTAGTTAGGAGATAAGTCATGAAAGTCACTTATTAATATTATGAGAATCTATACGGGCACAACCCACTCACTCACCCAGAAATTTTAAAATGAGAAGACTAGATGTACATAAAATTTGTAAATTAAAAACTATAGGATAATAAAAGTAAAATAAAAAAAAAAATACACATAAGTTCAAATAATCAATTTAAGACATAAGGTGGCAAAATAAATTAAGAAAATGACATCTTCACTTCCAATTCCTTATTTTATCACAGTTTCTTTGTTTTGTTACTTCATTATTGATATTTATTTTTTGTACTCTCTCTCCCTCTTGTACATATTAAAATTTCCTCCGGCGACGAACATAAAACTTAGTTTGTCAACTTGTGATAGAGCGCATTAGTAAAATCCCATGAAGGAGGTAGTGGTAGATGCTTTCTTTGAACACATTATTAAATTCTTGCAAGAGAAACAAATCAATGGAAAAGAAAAAGATAAAATAATTAAGAGTTATTAGAAGGGTTCCTGATATGCACAATCCAAGTTAGGTCCAGTGTCGACGTTGAAGAGCTTTGTATATCTCTGGAAAAACCCAATCCGATCATTGACTCTTGCATCACCGGGAATCCCACATTCAAGTGCACCGTTGATTATGTTAGTGACCAAACCATAACCACATGTTCGATTCGCCGCTATGTCAGCTTCCGTAGGCACGTATTTCCCAACCATGACGTCGTGGCAAGAGGGTTTTGGCTTTTGCTCTGTCATCCAAAACCAGAGACCAGTTTTGAAGGCTATCACGGAATTGTTCGCCACAATCTCCGGATTCCTCAACCCGTCAAATCCCAACGCCTTCCCTGCTGGTCCATAGTTGTAGTTCCTGCACATAACCCTACTTGTTAACAAACTCTACTTCAAGAAAACATTAATAAATGAAGCAAGAAAGTTGTAAACAAAATGATACCAAGAAAGTTGAATGGGTCCTCTTCCCTTGTAACTTTTTCCAGGGAAGCATGGCCATTGGGTGTTGGTAGAATCACAGTAATTACTCTGAGGACTAATTTCTTCCTTGAAACACAAACCCCAAGCGAAAGGGCCATCGGGTGCAGTGGCCCACCCACCAGTGGTTTCATGGGAAATCTGAGCGAGAAACGCTGCAATCTCACGCTTGCGCGTGGCTAAACAACCGGTGCTACCAAATGCAGGGAAGGATTTTGATGCAAGAATGAAGGAGTCGTAGGTGTAGAAGTCTTTCGCAGGGCATGCAGTGTCATCTTTGTGTAGGAAAAAGGAGTCAAAAAATGTTTTTGTGATGAGAGAAGAGATGGGTATTTTGGGCTTCAACCATGCTTCGGCTCCAAAAGGTGCAGAGAAGAGAAGACCAAAAGAGAAAAATAATATGGGAAAGAATGAAGATGTCATTTGGTCACAGTGTGGTTGTTTAGTGTTGCTCACAGATACACTTTGTTGAAATGTGGCAGCAAGGAGCAAGGCTTTTTATAGATGTGAAGAGGGACTAATTTCCCTGATATAGGTGCTATTTGTCTTAAATTAATTTGGAATATGTTTAGACAAACTTTTCTATGAAACAAAATAAAACTATACGAACTTTTCAAAGTTTTTAAATTTAATTTATATATAAGTAAAGTAATATGATCATTAAAGTAAGAAGGGATGCTTAAGAGAGAGATAACTCTACTGTTATAGTTTATGAAATATTATTCCTTCCTTCTTAAAGCATCAATAAAATCTTATTAAAAGTTACGTACAACAATTTGCTTCTAACATGCAACCATTTTCAAATGTTAATTTAATTTAATTTTTTTAAATTTTGTTCTTGCATAGAAGATGGAAAAGGTCAACTCTACTGGGTGGCCTGAGGTTATTTTAATGGAATTCCTTGTACTCCACTTTTAGTGGTACAGGCCTCCTTAAGTTTTTTTTTTTCAAGTTCAATGGATTGACTAAGATATCCACGAAGTTTCTGAATTATTTGAAAACTTTCTAAATTTTTTTGTAATTAGGTTTTGTAAATGTCAAAAATCTCTAGCACTCGTGACCGCTTAAAACTGTAAACAAATTATAACTAATGATGATTTTATTAAAAATTCCAGGATCTCATTTTTTACAAAAAATCTTATGATCTAAGAGTCAAGTAAAACAATTAAGTTTAGATAATAATTGAAAAGGTTAAGTATCATTTTGTGACCTATTTTGTTTAATTGGGTATATTATATAGATCCGCCTTATTTAACCTTTTATTTCTATACAATTTACCTTAAATTAGGTCATAAATAAGACAGCTTAATTCACTAAAATACCTAAAAATCATTCTTGTTTATTTGTTAATTAAGTGACCCACCAGTTATGTATTTATTTTAGTGTATTATGATATCATATTAATTGATATTACTATGTTTGGATATATATATATATATATATATATATATATATATATATATATATATATATATATATATATATATATATATATGCAGTTTACAGAACAAAAAATGCATATTTAGGACTGTTTGTGCTTTAAAAGATTTTATTTTATGGAGGATATAATTTGATGTTATGGAATCGATAGGACAATCCTAAATGCACTTAGTATATGATATTATTTTCAGCAAATAACTATGTTTTGATGCTTTAATTAAAATTATTATTTTTATTCAAAATAAAAAATATAATAAGTATATTGGATTAAAATTTTATATTTAGTTTTTTTCAATTCTATGATTTAATCATTGTTATGTTTTTAAGAAATAAGTTGTATAATTAAAGATAATAGGTATATATAGAGAAAAGGTGAAAAATATAGTGAAAAGGTGATTATTTGAAAAGATAGAGAGAGAGTTGAATAATTGTGGGCAGTTAAGGGAGCACTTGTTAAGGTGGAAATGGAGTGTTGACATAATAAGCCATTCAAAACGTGGATTTGGATATTAATATTGGCCTGCAGGCTTTTGGCCACAGTTGCCAAAAAATAAATAAATAAAATGATAAAAAATTCTGTAGTTAATTTATTTTGCATAAAAAAGAGGTGAATAAGACAGAAAGTAGAGACAAGAGAAGAGGATATGCAGGTTTGTTTAAGCAAATAGGTGTGGTTGGTTGGTTCTGTATTTTTGCACCAACTTCATTTTCTATGAAATGATGAAAAGAAGAGTTATGAGAAAGGGTTTTTTGGGTAATGACTCAGTGCCCTTCCCACCAAATGAAGAACGGTTGACTTTCACTCTATCACTCATCACAAATTAGTTTCATAAAAATTAATTAAGGAATTTACTAAATAATTTTAAATAATTAATTCAATCTATTGATATTATATAGGAAGTGGTCACGAATTCTCTTTTTCTTTTTCTTTTTTTTTTATCTAGGATATGAAAAATGAAAACTGATTTCTAAACCTATCTGTTGCATACATCAAATAATATTTGGTGACTTATTTTATCATTTTTATACGTATCCATACATACATTTATTCAAAATATTCATGATTTCGATCAAATGGGATGGTGTAATTTAGATTGTATTCGCATAATATCAAAAGTAAAAATATCACGAAGCATCATAATTAATATCATAGATTGTATTCACATACCATCATAAAATTCATAAGCCACCATCATCTCTTGCCACAGAAGAAGCACACATTTTATTCACTCAAAGTGTAGAAAGGCCTCTACAAGACCAAAATGATGCCCCTCCAACTTACCCTGAATTAAAATATGGGCCAGTCTTGAAAAAAATGTCATGCTACCCACTCCGTACATTAAGCCCAATTTATTCAACTTTGAAAAAATTGTGGGCTTTGAGGCCCACATTCAGCGTAGAAAGTGTCCCACTAACCGGTCATGTTTTACATTTATCTTACCCGGATTCTGTTGGTTAAACTGAAAATTGAGATCGTAATCGGTCAATTTCTTTTTATAAATATTAATCACAACAAATTGTAAAATATAATTATTGTCATCATTTATCATCACAGACTTAGTTCCAACACATCTCAGAATCTCTGACCATAATCTTCCATCGCATTTAACATTAAAAGAACATATGTTACTTCATTTTAATGTTGTTGGCTCCAAATAATCATATTCATGTGAAACCAATTATCTCCAAGTCCAACGCGTATTAACCTTCTCTCAAATAAAAAAAAAATGAATCCAATTCATATTAAAAAAATAATAAAACATGATGTATTAAAAAGAAAGAATATGTCATTTGATGGAAAAAAAAAGAATTGAAAATGGGATACAGTTTCTAGTTTTTCCTTATGGATGAGTGAGATCCGTAATAAGTTGGTCCAACACGAAGCCTGACTTTTTAGGTTAAAAAGTGGCCACCCTAATTGCTATATAGAGCCATACAATATACAAATTATTGCTTTAATTTATTTTTTAAAGCATCTCTTTGTCGGTCTTTTATGACTAACTAACATCCTTGTTTCTACTTTGCGAGAATTCAGATTGCAACCACTCCTATGCACACTCCTTCCTATTTTTGCTAATGTATATATTTTTTTTCTCTAATTAATTAATCTCGTAAAATACATATGAAGATTATATGGAGATATAGATTAATAATTCCAATTTATTTTCAATCTTTTGGCTTGCTGCAACCACTTCATCATCCTAAAACCCTTTGCTTCACCACACATCCTCCTAATTTCAAAAACAAAAGCATGGAGCTGAGGAACAACAGGCGTAAAACAATTTGGCCAATAATATTTAATTAAGTTTGGAGTTTCTTCTTTCGATCTAATTTCTATTGAAAATATTCATTCTATTTAATATATATTTTTTTATATTTTTCAATTAAATTTATGTTGTTGATTGGTTCTATTGTTAATTGAATTAAGGAAGCGGTTATCTTGTTTTCGTATAAAAAAGTACATAATGAAATTTTAAGTTTTTCATAAATAATTAAGTCCTTATAAAAAAAGTTATGTTGTATTAAGTTTTTCATAAATATAATTTTTAGTTTAGTATTTAATTTTAAAAAAATGGAACAATGTCATTTTTTTTATTATTAAGTAGTTTTGTAGAAGTTTATTTTTATTGTTATCTAATAATTGATGATGCTACGGTTAACTACAAAATCTAACAATCATAATTTATTCATCTTCAAAATTAAATAATACGAACTTGATAAGAAAATATACAAATTTTAAATATTCAATAAAATAATTTTTAAATAAAATATTAATTAAGAATATTTGAATTTATGAGATATTTAAAATTTGATAATTTTTTGTTTATTTTCCATACACAAAGAATTACATCATTACAATTTACAATCCAAGGTAAGAATCATATCATCATATTTAAAACAAAATCAAATCCCAAATAAGCAACTGGAAAACAAAAATTTTAAATACTCAATAAAATAAAAATATTTTCTAATAAAAGCTAAACTAAAAGTATCCAATATACTCAAAGCTTAACCATTCCTCCATGAAACAAGTTAAAAAAGATCGTTTTCAATTAGTTGAGTATTTTTCTCTTTATCTCTCCCACACTTTAACTTCTTCAGAGACGCACGTATGTTATGCGTGTGCTGACATAAAGTTTTATAAATGGATCGATCTTTGCCTCAGAAAAGTGACAAATCTCATCAAACTTGTTAATTTTTATTGATTAAAAACATATTTAAAATGCTTCAGTCAATTTACACGTACAGGGATTAAAAACCCCTAAGAAAAATATATACTTACTAATTTAGAAAAGCAAAATCCTGAATGTACAAGGAAAAGAAAAGGCAAGTTAAAGAGAAACGCTGGCTTTAATTATTTGTGGTGCTAGTAGTAAACCTAATGCTTCATAATAAGAGATTAAGAGTCTATTAGTTTATTATAATAGTAATAAATATTAATATTATTATTATAATTGTGGAAGCGTGAATTGAGAAGGAACAAGTAGCAGCTAGCTACTGACATACACGTGAAGTTTGGGTTGGACTTTGATCCTTTTAAGATTGAACGTGCGGCCGAAATCCTACTATTGGGTTGAATAACCGAAATATAGTAATAAATAAAAATATTAAAATAACAATAAACAACACTAAATTCAAAGAAAGAAGGAAATTCGTAAAAATTATTAAAATTAATTAGAAACTTATGATTTAGTAAACTGCAAAAAAATAAATAAATAAAAAATTCTGAAACACGTTTATATCAGTGTATTTCTCATGCATTGAAGTGTCGCGTCTGTTTATTTTGACTAGGTCTTCTCATTTGTTCTCGCACTCGCTGTCCCCAACTACAATTTGTAACCCCTTTTTTCTCTTCCAAAAATAAAAAATAAAAATAGGGAAACACCTTTTCTAATATATTTTTTATCAATTAAAATTTATTAGAAGTCACAAAAATATTTAGATATGAGGTCTAATTTAATAAAAGTTTTATGTCATTCTATAATTTTATATAAACTGTAATGAATAAAAGAAATAGTAATTATAATATCCTTTTATTGAAGAAATGAAGAGTTGAGAAAATGCCAAAGTTGCAGAAGAAGGAGTTGAAAATAAAAATACATTCTGAGAAAGTGTGACTAAGTTCGAAGATGGGAGAAAAGAGATTTTGTGGTTCAAAAGTGGCATTTAATGTTTGAGCATCACTTTCAAGATGCAGCTTTTGAAAGCCCTAGTCGTGCAGCAACTGCAACGCTTCACCAAATGCAAGTCTTTCCAATTTGTCTATATCTCCTCAATATTCCTCACTACTCCACCATTTTCCACTTTATCATAATTGCTACTCTCGCTTTATTATTATCACTTAAAAATTAATCTATATGCATCATTCTAAATGTAATTAATCCATTTATCTCCGTATAATAACTAAAGCTGCTTATTTGATGGAACAGGTAAAAAATCAATTTACAGGGTTTAACAGTTTGATTTTAAATTTACTTTAAAGCTGTATATAATTTTAAGAAGAGATTTAAATTATAAACAGGTTTTAGAAATTTGAGTAAAAGAAATGTGAACTAGACTTAGATGAAGATTGAATATCCAAATGAAGAAAAAGAATTCTGATTTGGAATTTAGTGAAGATATATTTTAGTCCAATTGTGTAAAATATACTCTAATTGAAGATGAATGGAATGTGTTCTAATCAAGACTAAAGCCAAAATATGTCTTCACCAATGATATCAAGTCAATATCAATTATCATGTTAATTTTTACTATTATCTTACTCGTATTTTATTAATAAAATTAACTTTTTTTTAACATTTTTAACCTTCAATTTTATCTTATTTTTTAAATAAATACATTTTACGTTATACTAATATAATTCTACTATTAATCATCATTTTTGTATGTGTCTAATTTAATGATAAAAAGCTTTGCTCCGAATCCAGACGAGTTAGCAATCTTCATAAACAAGAAGAACAACCAAAATATGAAATAATGGAGAAACAATAGCATCAAACGCCACAAAAGCGGAGTCCAGTGTCTAACACCACAAAACAAGGTTTTCCATCAAAGCAACTGGTGTTGGACGATACACAAATAGTTAGATGCTACAAAGTCAGAGAGTATCTTCATGTTGCAGGACTCGCCATTGCCAAGCGGCCAAATACAACGTTGGACGTCACTCTCAATATTCTTAATTTCCATAGTTCATAGTTACTTGTTTATGCACAAATTTACTTTATTGTATAAAACCTTAAATTATGAACCTATCTTTAGTCTATATTAATTATTATAATTGCGTGATTATTTAGTGTTGCATGAGTCTCTTGAAAAATCATATTCTGATCCTACCGGTTACTATTTGCAAGATTTGGTACACTGATAAAATATTAATAATCACTCACTAACAAATATCTCAACTTAGAGGAATCAAAAGATTTTTCAACCAAACTCCAAATAAAAAGATGTTTCTGTTCAGGTTGGCTAAGCATGTCTTAATTAAGTCCAAGATAAAGATCAACTAATAATGAGTTAATATTTTTCCAATCAATATACAATAGTGAAGTGAAGATATCTTAGTTGTGCTGTGGCTAAGTAAGAAAAGTGTCAACTAAAATTGAGTGATGCACCCAGGTTAAATTGATAATGGCTTATTAAGGATGTGCTTAATTATAATGTTTTAATCAAGACCATGTCAATTAAACCTCAATTAAGATCAACTTAATAATGTTTTAATAGAAATTGAGTTTATTATACTTCGACTAAGGTTGAGTCACTTGAAACCAACTATATATTATTGCTGTTAGATACTTAATTCAACAACACTATGTCTTATATAAAGATAGTTATGAGTTGAAGATATTAAGGACTACAATTTTCAAATAATATTAAATTATTTTTTTATAGTTATAAAGGTTACGAGACTAAAGTGACAACTTATTTTCAATCTATTTTAAAAATTACTTAAATTGAGACTAAGTGACTTAAAGACTCTTAAAGAGATTAATAAAAAAAAATGGAATGACTTGGATAGATAAAAGGTATAAAAGTCATGATTAGGTGCGGAAAAAAAAAGAGTAGACTAATAAAACCTGAGAAAAGAAATGCTTCAACTAAAAGTACATCAAATAAATATTAACAAATGATCTAATTGAGTATGAAAGAAAGGTAGATTAATAAAAACGTAGAAAAAAAATGCTTTCAACCAAAAGTACATCAAACAAACATTGAATTCATATATCTAGTTTAATAAATTGGAATTATAATCTAAGAAAATGGACTTATAGGAAATCAGTAATTTGAAATGAACTTAAAGTGGTTTAGCTTAAAGTTATTATGAATTGGTTTTAATCATTTGATTTTTTTTTTTCACAACTCTAATTATGTTTCATACTAATTTTCAGCATATACATAATAAAATGTTAATTATTTATTTTCTTGATAAATTAAAAAAATGTAAACACGTATCTAAAAAAAATTGATATGCACAATGCATTTTCAGGGTTCTGACCCAGCCAATATTTAGCCATACAACGTTTATTCATCTTATAAAAAAGAAAGATTTGAAGAGTCAGAAACAACCCATCATGTAACAGTGGTACTATTTAGCTACATTTCCTTTACTTTTTGGAAAATAATTTTCTCTCCATCCTTGGATGTTGGAATGGATTACTTTTGTTTCTACCCTAATTTTGGTAGACCCAATTAGTACTCTTGTGTTGTATGGCCTAAGTTTTCCATGCTTCTTATTGTAACATCACACTCAATGCCTCATCTCATCATAATAAATTTGGACGAGACAAGAAAAGAGGGTCTACCCAAAATTCCTAGCAAAAAAATAATCAATCTTTTAATTTGAAATCAATATTTATTGTCTTGTCTCTCAAATAATTAAAAAAAAATCTAAAAGTGATATATTCATTGTGAGAGTGAAGTTATTTTAGAAAATTAATATAAAAAAATAAATTATGAAGTTTGGAATAGAGGGAGTAATCTGTGAGAAGAAACCCTAAAAAGGCCAGTGTTCCAACTTGTAGTTCCATCTGAGAAGAGTAATGAGTAATGAATATGGTGCTAGTTGGTAAGCACGACGTGATGATCAATGAAAATGAGTTGTAGATTTGAAGTTTGGAGAGGCAACTTTGTCAAAGTAATGTACAAAGAAAGAGGAATTTGAAAGAAATTTGTGTAACTTGGCATTGACTTGAAGATATTCCTAAAGCTTGAACACATCTTATTCACATGGAAAGAGAAATATGGCATTAATTTCTCATTGTATGAGGTAATCAGAATATATTATTGTTCATTCTCTGCCATCGTTGAACATACTTGGGTTCTGTATATGATTATTTATATTTACTACTCCACGAGGAGAAGAAAAACTACACGGATATTCATATCAAATCAAACGCCAAATCCAGATTTCAGAACCATTAAGTCATTGACTAATTAATCTCAATTTATTTTTTTATGTGATCTCCTTCTAGTAGCACGCATGCTGGTTATATCAATCCAACAAAACCTTAATTGTCTTATATGGAATCAAATAAATAAGCCTTCACATTTTTCTCATTAGTTACTATTTTAACAAACGCGATAAATGGTTTTACATTAACTACACAGTTATTGGAAATAGACCGCAATACAATTTTACAGAAAAACAAAAATAAAACTTTTTAGGAATTCAAAGTTGCTTGAAAAACTATATTGTCACACGAAAATGATTTATTTATTGAGTCTTCCTCCCCGTAACTTGGTTCAAACTAAATTCCAACTCATCAAACGCAAAATTGTATGACCCGTTTACGTTTTTTGTTAAATAACTTTAAATTTTGTTAATGAGTAAAATTTAAATAACTTCTTTATAACTTTATTATCAAATTCAAAAAAGAAATAAAGATAAAGATAATAAAAATTACACGGTAAATCAGTCGTGGTAAGTGCAAGGTTTTGCCGTTTTCATTTTTAAAGTAAAAAATTTACTACATATATAATTTGTAATTGTACGAAATTATAACTTTTTTATATTTGGTACATAAACTTGTTTTTTAATCATATATGAATTCTTTATTATTTAATATATTTTAATAATTCTATTAATGTTAAAAAAAATATGTATGATTCTTTGATTTGAGTTGTTGATGACAATACTTTATCAAAATTTAAATTGTCTTATTACTCAAAAAGAAAAAGGAAAAATATACTTCCCTCTTGAATATTTATTCCTGTTATCTTAAAATATATCTTTCATTTGTTTAAAAATGGGAATGTATTACACTTTATTTTTTTATTTTGTTAAAATTGAATCTCTTATGAATAACCAATTTAGGCAAGATAGTAATGTGGGCCGGCTTGACCCGTAAAAATACAAATAGGGTTGGTCCACCCTGCATTTTAAACACGGATTGAAAAGTTTGGTTTGTCCTGCATAAGTGTGGACTCATGGGCCTGTCGGTCAACCCGTTTTTTTTTTCTTTTTTAATACTTATAATAAAACTTTCAATGTTCAACCAATTGAGAAACTTCAACAAACTCACAAAATTAAGCAAAAACTTTGAGGAATTGGATGATAAATTGATAATTCAACATTTTCATCATATTCATATTCGTATTTTGACATAGTATTATTCAAATTTTAGTATATTCAAAAATACATAATACTTGTATTTTTCAGTCATATAAGAATTTGGAACATTCATGCAGAAATGTAAAAAGAAAACCATTGAAATATACAAATGCAAGTTTTTTTTATGCGGGTCAACGGGCCACAGATTATGCGGAACGGGTTTTAGCGGTCCTACAAGTTCAATGTCTCAACCCGCCGGATCAAACCCTTATTGCCACCCCTAAATTTAGGGATAAAAAATAATTAACAAGGGTAACGGCATATACCCTTGTTACCATTTTCAATTTTCTATAAAAGAATCTAATAACATCCTTTGAAGATTAAGTTTTTTTCTTTTTACGTATATCTGTTATTCGTCATTTTTCAATGAAATACGTATTAATAAAAAATATTTTAACAATATATTATTTTTTTCATAAATTTTTATAATACATATTACTGAAATTTATTTTTCTCTATTGAATGTCATTTCTAACCTTTCATATATTAGCTAGCGTGACCCTTGTACCGAAAACTTTTATTATGCAAATGAGAAATATAAAATTGTAATCGTAATTAAAAAAAAAGATAAAAATAAAAAGAAGGTATAAATACTGATTTGGTACCCAAACTTTTTCGGAATTTTCATTTTGGTACCCGAACTTTCTGAATGTTCAATTTAGTACCCAAACTTTTTAAAGAGGATTATTTTAGTACATTCCGTTAAATACACTTTGAAGCCGTTTGGGACCTGTTGAGCTGGCAGTGTGCAACAGATACGTGGCAGAAATAAGGGTTCGCATAAAATGACTTGGATTGTATTTATTTGTGATCAAATTAAAGTGCCCCTTTTGTTGTGGAGATTGACCTAATTTTAGTTTTCTCGTCTTCTGGTTTTTCTGAAAGGGTGAAGAGATGTCAAGGGTTCAATCCTCTTCTTCTTGCACTCACAATTCACGGGTGATGCGAAATCAAAGCTCATGCTGTAGTAGTGGTGGCTGTAGAGGCTTGGGTGAAGCACCCACATGCAATTGTGGAGTGGCAGCTGTGCTGAGAACAGCTAGAACAATCAAGAATGGTGGGAGACAGTTTTGGGGATGCCCTAATTTCAAGGTTAGTCATATGGTGTTAATTTTTTGGGTAAGTTTATGTTTGTGTTTGGAGATAGTTGCATAGTAAAGTAATTCTTTGTTGTGTTGTTTTTTGAAGAACAGGGTGGAAGTGAAGGTTGTTATGGGTGCAATTTCTTTAAATGGTGCATTGAAGATGGTGATGACGAAAAAGATGCAATTATTCTGAGGCAAAGGCGAAAGATTTATATTCTAGAGAAAGAAGTTAAGGGATGGAGAAAGTGGGTGAACTTGTTAATTGGATTGGTGTGTCTATTGGTTGTAGTGAATCTGATTTTAGTATCCATGATGTTGATGTAGATTGATATTGTAGTGAAAGATTAGCTGTTTAAAATTGTGTAGTGAAAGATTAGCTGTTTAAAGTTGTTTGACTTTAGGTGTGTGGAAGGTTATTTTGTAATATGAAATTTAATGAAATGAATTAAAGTTCGGAGTTATGAAAAATGTGAACCATCTTTTAAAGTTCTGCATTTATTTTTCTGGTATTTGAAATGTTACATGGGCTGAAATAACAAGAAAGAAATTTAAATTTGAACAAAAGCAGGATAAGTTGCCACAAATTCATTGAATATCAAATATGATATAACAAAAGGACATTGTTCATAGGTATGGATAACAAACATCCGACAAAAGTATTGGTAACACAATACCAATCCAAAATAACATAATACATATGAAATACTTCAAGTGAAGTTGCAGACTTAAAGTCATTACAAAAAGTGCGGCCTGAATTCTTAAAACTAATCCTAAAGTCATGGTTTCCATACAACGCCTCTCCTATGCTGGAGTTTTTGCCTTGAAAAAGGTCTACCACGTGTTGGTTGAGGAATGAGATTTTGGTGGACTGGTTGGGATGATTCTGTTCCATGAGTTATCTGTGTTGCTTGTTCATGTGTTGTAGAAGGTGGTGGAGGTCCATTCTGTGTTGCAGACTGTGATGCGGTTGCAGGTGCAGGCTGTGTTGCAGATGCAGGTGCAGGTAATTCAGATGCAGATGCAGGGTGTGTTACAAATTCTGGTGTAGTTGCAAGTGCAGAGTCTGGTACAGAAGCTGGTGTAGGTGTAGTAGCAGATTCTGGTGCAGAATCTGGTGTAGGTGCAGTAGCAGATTTTGGTGCAGAATGTGGTGCAGGTTCAGGTCCATATTCTTTAGGCCGTAGGGGGCAAGTTTTTCTGAAGTGGCCAATTTGCATACATATGCCACATTTTTTTCTTACACCTGATCTATTCACAGATATAACATTTTTATCTTTCTTCTTTAACTCCCAAGCTTCTAGACGTCTTTTCTTCTTTGGCCTGCCTGGTAGGATTCTTTTTGGTGGAGGTAAAACATCTGAATATTCTGTGACATCCCACTGGTGTTGTCCATTGGTTGGGTATATTATTGGCTGGTAAGTCTCCTCATATGTTGACATCTTGAAGCATAAAGGTATGAAGTCTTCTTCATCCAAATTCAGGAATTTCATTGCAGCCAATGAGTGATAGCAAGGGAGCCCTGTGATACTCCATTTCCTACAGCTGCAGTCCCTGGTATCTAGGTTGACAACATATTTCTCCCCATTGAATGTGTGCCTAACCTCAAAAATTTTTTCTGCAGACCACCTGCCATGATAAAAGCAAAGTTGTTGATACAAAGTTGACCACTTAAAATGTATATATACAATACCAAATAGCAAATAGCAAATACCTTGGTAACCAGTTTTTGGTTTCTTTAGATTCCTGTTTCATTCTTGATTTAATTTTCGGGCAGATTGGCCCTTCTGCAGCAGTCACCTTTGAGAAAACACCCATCCAAACCAATAATAGGTCGACAACAAAAAAAACTATCCTTGCAGGCTTTAAGACACATATAAAATCTCATAAAGTATGTTTTCCCTTCAATTGTATCCACTTTAACCT
>Ga0209589_1005409_pt1 | contig 21660 bp, 14 predicted proteins | sample CowpeawhiteBW_FD_187525 | JGI IMG/M metagenome (GOLD analysis project Ga0209589, IMG submission 187525) | Root nodule microbial communities of legume samples collected from California USA - Cow pea white BW (SPAdes) (version 2) | ecosystem: Host-associated > Plants > Roots > Nodule | place: USA... | reverse complement strand
TTTTTTTTTTTTTTTTTTTGTGTTTAGGTTGAGTGGATCTGTTTGCATATTGGATCAGGAGTGTAACAATTTTGTAAGATGATGGTTTTATTTATTTTTTAAATAAGAAAACACCGCACCGGTGCTAGAAAGAGAGATGAAAATAATTTTATTGAATAGGGTATGAGTGTTACAATTTTTAAGATCATGTTCTCAATGTTGAGATTTTCTGAGTTTAATTTTGTTATATGTTGTTGTGCGTCGTGTGTGTGTGTGAGAGAGAGAGATAGGGAGATAGAGACATATTCTGAAAATAATTGTGCTGTATAGATTAAGAACATACTTTCAATTTTGACATGTTCTGAGTATGGTTTTATTATTTTGATGCATAGGTGTTCTACTCTGAAATAAAGGTGATTTGAAGATGAACTGTTATGGTCTTCAAAAGAACGCCTTTGCAGCCTGTGAAGAGATGAGAGGCTCTGTGAATTTCGTTGATAAGAAGGAGTCCGTCGTTTGCCCTAAGCCACGCCGAGTTGGGGTTATATCTAACATGCCTATGAGGCACTTGAGATGGCATTTCAAGTAAATATCAGAATTCATTTCTTCCCTTTTAATTTTTGATGACATTAATCTTTTTTGGAAGCCTTTGGGTATTGATTTGTGTGTTTCAATTTTTCTTGAAGTCAACAGGCCGAGGGTTCTGATTCAAAAGGTGGGGCGGAGCTACTAGAGATTATGTTTAAGAAGGTAAGCTATGAACTTCATGAAAATTTTCTTTAGGCCTAGGAAGACAAATTTCAATTAGGATAGTACCATAGTAATGTATGAATTTGTGGTGTGATGCATGTTTTATTTCTTTTGGTAGACAATTTTTGTTGTACTTGAAATAAAGGTTTTAAAAGTTGGTTTGCCACCATGACTTCGGTTGTGTTGTGATATTTAGGATTGTGGACTTTTCCTGATCACAATTATATCTGCATCCGCTAAATTTGTTTGTAATATCTTGCGTTGTCAATGATGCAATCATACAGCTATAGTGACTGAAATTTTAAACCATGATTTGAAACTTTGTACGATGGTTTTGGCTTCAAAGGAATATAGTCTTACAAGAAAACTTGGCTATTCTGTGAGGGGTCTTTCTGATAGATTCCATGGGTCATAGATTGACATTTTGTTCATTCTGATAACTTTGGTTTATGAATTGGTGTGCGGTATGCACAGGAGAGTTATGGGAAGGAGTTTTCAAATCAGGTAGCTTCATCTCCTCCATTTTTTTGTGGATCTCCTCCTGTTCGAGCTGCAAATCCCGTGGTCCAGGATGTTCGATTTGGAGAAAAGCATGATCCATCGATTACGACTTCATCACCATCAGGTTTATTTTCTCCATCCTCGGCTTCTGGCAAAGCAGGGTTTGTTAGGATGAGTTTCGGACTTAAACCGTCCACAGTTAGAATTGAGGGATTTGATTGCCTCAACAGGGATTGCCAGAATTCTAGGATCCCTACTGTTGCCTAAACTCCATTCAGAGAAGTGTACATAGAAGAAGATGAGTGACTGCTTATAAAAATGACTTGACTTAACTAAGGTGAACATCTTTGAGGGAAAATGCTGAAGAAGCAAACCTTGTGTTCTTGAGAGGGTTTGATGTGTAAAGAGAGCTGTTCTTTCTGTAATATAAGGTTGGATCTGAGTGTTTTTCTAAATTTTGTTTAGGTCATCACCACGAGAATGTCCTGTATATAGAGAGTTGGTGATTCTGGATATCAACCTTGTGAATATGTTTAGCTAAATTTGAAAGCTTGTTTATTGTTCTTAATGCAATTAAACAGGCATTTATAATGAGAATTGTTAATAATTCTATACCTTTGTTCAAGTTTATGGTATCAATTTTGTTATTTATAATGAGAAATGTGAATGTCATTGTGATTGAAGGAAAAGTAACTTTGCTTTGTTTCATATACTCTTGGAATTGATATGTTTGGATTGTCTTAGAAGGCACATGGATATTCATTATGCAATAGTTCAAATCAGGTTCTCCATATGTATTGCAATCTTTCATTAATTTTGGTCACACAATTTCAAGCAACTGTTAAAGCAATCATGGTTGACAATGGTTCCGAGTTCATGAGCATCACACATTATTTTTTCATTCTCATGCATGGTATTGAACATAAAAAAATCACATTGTGGAACATAGCATTGCCATATTCTTAATGTGACACGACCTTTATAATTTCAACATCACTCTTTTCTGGGGTGAAGTGAATGTGTTTTAGCTGCTATTTATCTTATAAATTGATTAACCTTTCCTTCATTGCAAAATAAATCATTCAGTTGAATAATTTTACAAACATCTACTATCACTTGTTTAGTTTTTTATTGTTTGTTATACAAATGAACTCTTACATTTTACATTCAAGTCTAAATATACAAAGTGATGTGAATGTGAAAAGTGAAGCAAGGACTTGGTTTGAAAGAAGATTAAGACTTGTTTTCTTAGTATATAGAGAATCTTGTATAAATAAAATACAATTATCATTTTTTAGAATTTTAAGAATAAAAATCATTCGTCTTTTTTTATAGAAATTCTTTCATGCTAGGAGTTGAGTGCAAATAGTGAACACCTTTGAGGGAGGAATTTCTTTTTAGGAATTGATCGATTTTTTTCCTTGCATTAGTTTTTTTCTTTTTTTAACATTTGTTTTTTACGTCTTGACATATTTCTCAAAGTGAGTTCAAAATGACAATTCAAATTTAGGAGTTATAAGTTGACAAATACAACTTCTCTAAAGGAGATACATTTGAATGTCTGAGGAACAAAAACAATTATTTAAACATGAATTATCCATCAAAGACAAGGAAAAAAAGGAAGGTATTGAAAGAAAAATATTTGGTAGAAAAAGAAAGAGAAGATAAGGAGAATAAAGAATAAGATTCTAGATCCTTTAGTGAAATTGTCGAAGAATAACCTATAAACCGCGATTCCAAAACATTCATCTATTTTCAATTACAAATATTTTCTCCTATTACAAATATTGAATCTACCTTTTCTTTTGAAATTTATAATTGTATGAATCCTACTATTTTGTTTCTTAGAGAAGAATTAAGCATTAAAGAATAATGACAAATATTTTAAACGAATGAAACTCAAACAGGGATGAAAATACTTTCAAAATTATTTTTCTAAAGTATTTTTTTTTTTGTGATTACGTGGATTTACAAGTGTATGAATGAGATAGAAGAAAATGAGCAAAAATACATCATTCTTAGAAGAAACACTAAAAGCATGGCAAAATAATGTTCTTGCACACCAAAAATGTTTTCCCCCTATTGTTTTGTATTTCTTGAATTTGAGAAGAGTATAATAGGAATTTGCTAAAACAACCATATTCTCCATTTGGCATGCATCATCATTAGTTTCTAACATTAGTTGTACTTGCTCCAACGTAACATAATTTGGTTGCACTAGTATTGTGACACAATTTGGTTGTACTAGTGGTATTGTTGCAATGGTTTGAGCTTCATGTGTTGCGTGAGTCTTATCCAGGACTTCAACATTTCCTAGTCCTTTTTTTTCCACTTTAACATTAGCCTTGACCTTTGCCTCAATGGCTTGAGCATTTGCTCGAGCTTCAACTTGTCGATTATCCTTAAACTCAACTTTTGTACAACTTTTCTGTGTGCATCATCATTCTTCTTGACACAAGCAACATGTAACTTCGCTTGAAGTTTTGAAATAAGAAATGATGCAAGTGTATCAACTAACTTATAGAAGTTAGAGATGGTTGTGTATATGTAGGCACATAATTCCTTACATATTTTAGATATGGTGTTCTTGATCATAAAGGAAGGTCGTTATCTTCAAAATGATTGACTTGGGGACGATGTATATAAGGAATAAAAAAAAATATTAGAGAGGCTTACACAAAGATCAACTAGATTGTGAACAAAGACAAGTAACAAAAAAATAAATTAATATGGATCAATTAAAGTGTTAACCAACTTCAATCTACATCCATAGTTAGAAATTCATTAATAATAAAGATTACAACTCAAAATTTATGTTAGTGAACTCTAAAATTATGGTCGGTTAAAATTGATACAAGGTACTATTTATAAAAAATAATTGTCATAACTAACTTTGTAGGTCATGGCTAAGCTACTAGAGAAGCCATCTAAATAGTGCTCCCACAATTGTGCTCAAAACATCAAGAGAGTTGATTCTTTCATTACAAACAAATGAAGTTACAAGTCTTATGTAGGGTAGATTATTCGAAACCACCATATGCTATGAAGCCAAACACATTGAGAAGATGCATGAGCTAGTCAAACAAATCACCTTGTACCACTAGACACTCTTGAAGTATCAAATTGCATGTTGCATCAAACACTCTAGAAGCCTTAATAAGATTTTACTAAGTTAATCTTCATAAATTTCTACCTTAGTTCAACACAAATCTTCTTAGTCAGAATCACTCCCTACCACTGAGCCATTATAGGCTTAATCACCAATCAGTTAGATTTAATCCAAGCAATGAAAGAACTTTCTATCAAGCATAACTTTCGGAAACGTATGATTTGTTCATACCTTTGTCACCTTCATATATCCTCGAGCAATCTCATTTCTCATAAAATGAAATTTGACATAAATGTACTTAGTTCTTTCATGGTAGACTTGCTTCTTAGATAGTTATATAACAATGTTGTTGTCAGTGATAACACATATTACAGAAACACTTTTATATCTCCATTGTATAGTGATTGCACTTTCCAAAAGCTTTATTTCCTATTTTTATCTCATTTTCATTTTTTTTAGAAATAAATTGGGTTCTATGAAATTTGGTTTAATTTTGTTTTTTAGCTCATATGACCTTCACTCACTCTTTTGGTCATAATTTTTTTTGTAGATATCATTTTTGGATGATTTCCATTATATTGAAAATCATATTTTACAATTCCAAGACTTTAAATTTAATGTATAATTTCTTGGACTTGAAATCATCTGCAATTTTCTACGATTTTTAGAAGTTGGAGTACATTTGTTGAAAAATTGTAAACTAAACCTTACAAATTAGTTTCTTCCTTGTCTTAACTAAACCTTACATTCGAGATTAATTCAAGATTAGAAGATTTTCGCTTAGTTTTGTTCTTAAATTTGTGGAAGATATGTTTACATTTTCAATAATTTAATTTTCTTGGTTTTTAATTTCTTGATCTTTAAATTCATTTCTTCTTGGTCTTTAGGTACTCCTTGTTTTGTCTTAGTAGTTTTCCCTTGAATTTCTTTGAGTAGTTTGCCAAAACTTTAAGTTTTATCTTGAAAAGGTTTCACAAAATTAAAAGTTTCTTTCACTCCTTTTGGTGGATATTGAGTGTAGCCTTGCTTTATTTACATTGGGAGTGTGATCTAAACACTTGGATGAATTTCTTTGGACCATACTCGGTCTCGAGTTTGGTTACCAATTGTCACTAACAACTTCTTTTGTCTTGGTTTTTTTTGAGTGTGTTGTTGTAGGAATCATGGCAAGTTCATCAAATACACATACTCCAAACAAAGACCATATATGGACCTTTATGGAACAATTGAGAAAAGATAGGGAGCAAAGAGAACCAAGATTCCAAGAGTTCATCCAAGGACTTCATGCTAAAGAGCAAGAAAGAGATACTAGGAAAATGGAGAATTATAGGTGCAAACCATAACAAAAGAAGGAAACTCCAAAGATTCCTAAGTTATATGGTGAAGGTGATCCCAAAATCTATCTTGATTGGGAAGCTAGAGTTGACCGAATTTTCAATAAATATCATGTAAAGGAAAAAGAACAAGTTGATCTAGTAGTGATAAAATTTTTGAAGTATGTCAATACTGTGTCATAAAGTTTGTAAACATCCAAATCAAGGGCTACTCGCGGTATCTTTGATGGACATTAAAAGTTTAATGCACGCTAGATTTATTCCTTCCTACTATTAGAGGGAGACTCTTTTGAAGCTCCAAAGGCTTCAACAAGGGTCCATGTGTGTGGAAGAATATTACAAGATGATGGAGTCCATGCTTTTCAAGGTAGGACTCCAATATAAAAGTGAAGAAGAAAAATTGGCAAGGTTTGTGAGGAGTCTCAAAAGGAGATTAAGATGTGGTTGAATTGTATAAGTATTCCACATTTAGCAAAGTTTTCCACTTGGCCTTAAAAGTTGAAAATCAATTGAAAAAGAAACAAGAGGTCAAGAGGAACACTCCTTACAATGATTACTACTCTCGAAAAGGTAACGAAAGAAAAGATGAAAGAACAACTTCCAAGTCTCTACAAAAACCACCACCTAAGGGTTATTCGACTAGAGTTTCTAATGATAAAAGTAAAAGTAAGTCACCAAGTAGTCACACTCACCCTTCCACTTCTCAAAGATTAAGTTCCATTAAATGTTTTAAATGTTTAGGGTATAAGCATATTACTTTGAATGGCCCAGCCAAGAGGACCATGATCTTAAAGAACGATTATGATGTTGAGAGTGAACATTTTTCTTATCCTTTTCCCAAAAGTACTTCTTCCCCTTCTTCTTCTTCAATTGAAAGGACTAAAACCCCTTGAAGGTGGATTGTTAATGGTAAGGCTCCAACTAGGGCAAGTTCCTAAAGAACTTGATCCTTCTCAAAGACAAAACATTTTCCATGGAGGGTGCCTTATCAATGACAAGATATGTCTCTTCATTATAGATAGTGGAAGTTGTGTAAATATGGCTAGCCCAAGGGTGGTGGATAAGCTTGGCTTGAAAACCATCCCACATGCCAAGCCCTACAAGTTATCATGGCTTAAAGAAGAAGATAATAAAATAACTAAACAAGTCCCCATTAACTTCTCCATTGGCAATTTTAGGGATAAGGTGTTATATGACAGAAAAGTCTTTTATGATGGCCATACAAACACCTACGCTTTCTCCTTTCAAGGCAAGAAGTTCACACTTCTACCAATCCACCCTCCACAAGAGAATGAGGACCAAAATAAAATAAAAGATGAAAAAAAAAAAAGAAAAAGGGCAAGTTTTCACCAAAGAGTTACTTGCCTACAAAAAGAATTTTTCAAAGCAAGAGGTGCAACACCATTCTTCCTTCTCTTCCCAAACCAAGAAAGATGAACAACAACACAAGCAAGAAAGGGATAGTGGCATTAGAAAGAAATAGGACATCTCCCAAACAAGGGATGGAATCATTAAAGATCGAGAAAGTTCTCATCAACTCAAGTCAAGCTCCATCAACAAAGATTCATGAATTTCAGGTCAAATTCTCTCCAAGAAGGGGAGGATGTTGAAGGTTTGATCCCTACCAAGGATGAAGGCCCATGACATATGCTTAGAAGAAAGGGTGTTCTTTGAGCCTTCCTTTGCTTTTGTTTTCCATAGTTTGAATTCCATGAAGTTGGCTTAGTTGACTATTTTAAGTTGACTTGTTGACCTTGACCTTAGGTTGACTTGTTGACTCAAAGATTAACTTAACCTAAGCCAACATGCTAATTCGTCTTTACTTGTTTTGTAGGTTGTTTAGGAGGTGATGCAAGAGAGGACAATTGGCACATTTAGATGGCTTTTAGAAAGCACATGTGGAGGACAGACAAGAAACACATGTGGAGGCTTTTAGAAAGCACATGTGCAAGAGAAACATCTAAAAAGGATTACCACATGCCTTGGCCACCAAGAAATCTAGAAACATCTAGAAGGAGCATCTACCTTGCCTTGGCCAAGAAGGCTTCTAGAATGTCCATGTGCTCCTTTGTTGACCAACTTTCTAGACTCTAGGTTTTGTTATTTGCATTCTAATCCTTTTTGGAACTTTGTTCTTTTGCTTAGAGACCACTAAACACTTCAATATAAGGGGTCCTCTAACACTTATAAAAGGGGTTGAATATTTTAGAGAAATTAAACACCTTTGTGTATCAACCATTTATGAGAGTTTCCTCCATAGGGAGTGAATACTTTTAAGCCTTATCCTCCATAGAAAGTGGCGGCACACATACACTCATCTTCAAGGTTTTCATGGCTTCTAGCCTAGCCTTGTAGTGGCATGCTTCTCATATTTTTACCATTCCTTATCTTTCCATTTTATGTTTTCTTTTTCTTTTAATTGTTCTCAATTTTCTGTGGTTTATGCGCATTCCATTTCCTTTTTGTTTTGAATCAATCCATCATCTTCTTCTCTTGAGCTTTGTAAAAGGAACCTTCACATCTAAATGACATGCTATCTTAATGTCCAGTGGAAATTTCACTTAGCTTTCTTAATCAACTCACATCATATTCAATAATCTTGAAAATGATCATGATAATCCTACATCAGATCGGCCCAGGTTGTGCTCTATATTGCAAATTCTAAAGAAACTTAGTTTTGTTTTAAATCAACTACAACAATGGTTATCAAACACTTTAGATGGTGATAATCTAGTCTTGCACCTTTAACTCTTTGTCCATACCCTTTAATCATAAGGCTTCTATAATTCCTTTTGTGATGCCAATATACTCTATGTCAATGATTGACAAAATCACTACCTTTTGTAGATTGACCTTTCCAAATAATTTCAGTACCATAATTAATAAACACAGCCCATGAGAGATTTCTTGGTGCCTAAACACTTAACAAAGTTTGAGTAAATAAATCCTTCTACTAGAGCATCTTTGGCAAATCGTCTCGCTCCATCATTTACTAAAACTCTTCCAAAAATCCTTCAAGTAACAAAGAATTCACTTAAGAGTTTGCCATTAAGCTTAACCAAGATTACAAATGAACTTGCTAACTACACTCATAACAGGTTGTGTTAAGGTGTGTGCAAATCATAGTGTACATCACAAAACCAATTATATTAACATATAGAATACCATCCATATAGTTTTGATCTTCCACTGTATTCAAAGACTATCCATCACTTAACTCATAGTGAGATGCATGAGGTGTGGATGCTACTTATTAATAATTTTTCTAAGATAGTTCTTCTAAGACACGTGTAAACACTTTAAATCACATTGTCTAGTGATCTCAATCCCCAAAATAATCCTAGCAACCCCAAGATCCTTCACATCAAATTTGTTGTTCAACTCAAAATTAGTCTTATCAACTTTTGACATACTCTTTTTTGCCAGCAGAATGTCACCAATACATAACATCAATACTATAAAGTGATATTCTACTAGAAACTTGAAGTAGACACGAGTATCGTGTTCACTATGTTCAAAATCAATACCTGCAATCAACTTATGAAAATGTTTGTTCCATTGCCTTGAGGATTGTTTTGGACCATACAAGGTTTTGCTTAGCTTGCAAATCTAATCCTATTATCTCCAACCTTAAATCTTATGGTTGCTTGATGTAGATGATCTCTTCTAAGTCTCCATGTAAGAATTAAGTCTTAATGTCCATATGTTCTAGCTCAAGGTTAAACTCAACAACCATAGCTAACAACATTTTAATGGAGTTTTGCTTTACAACTAGAGAGAAAACATCATTATAATAAACTCATTCTCTCTTAGTAAAGCATCTAGTCATGAATCTCACCTTGAATCTTTGTTGATACGTTCCTATAGTGCCATCTTTTCATTTGAGAATTCATTTACAGTTGACGAACATAAAACCCTCGAGTGTACAAACAAGAGTTCTCTCTTTACTTGCTAATGTAGATAATGCACTAAAAGATTCATCTTGTAACACCTCACTAACAACTACTAAAGAACATAGAATAAGCTATTCATATGAACAATAATACTTTTGGCTTAACCAAGTATTCTTTGAACTACAACTATTTTTCCTAGTAATTGAGTATTCTCTACCTAACAACCATTCCTAACTAAGATGAAGAGATTGTATGATTTTGTGATCATTGATCACACTTTTTCTCGCTAGAGAAGATAATTGTCTCTTGATGCATGTAAGGATGTTTCTCTCTTTCTTCTAGCTTGTTGAAATGAACACTAGTAGTATTGTCTTGAAGCTTTTGTTGGCTAAAAAATATAGCAACATTTTTTAAATATGCAAAATTTTCAGTTTCTTCTTGAATATATTTATATAAAGTCTAGAAGAAAGTAGTTGTGGAAGAATTGTATCTGGTTGTTGAGTAGCTTGAGCTCTTTCGAATGTATGTTTCTTAGTTTGAAAAGCTTGATAGTGATGGATGTGTTTAATGCACTTCGGATAACAATAAGCGTTTCTTTCTTCTTCACACAATATCTCAATAGTTGAATGTAATTATCTTTTTTTTGGATAGTGTGTTTTTCCTTTATTCATCTTAAATTGCAATGTCCTACGAAGTTCTCAGTTTTTCCAAAGTTGAAAATGTTTTGTTTAGGAATTTAGTAAAGAAAAACATCTCTGGCTCTTTGTTCAAGTGATCCTTTTGATGTGGCTTGTCCTTTGTTTAACGAACCTTTTATTATATGGAAGAGGTAAAAACATTCCCTGCAACATAGAATGACCTTTTTTTAATTGTTTTTTTAATACGAGGTTAGTTCAGTTTTATGTATTTTATCATTTGAGAGCAGTTGTGCTTTATTAGACATAAACTAAGACTGCACAGTATTTTTATAGTTTATCAAACAAAACACTTGCATTATTCCTAATCTATTGTGCATTAAGTTATCATCTTTTAAATGAATCGTAATCATGTTTTCAAACTTGCCTATTTTTAGCACTTAATCAAAATCATAGGGCATTGGATTTTTCTCTAACACACTACTCACTTTTTTTGCCCAAGGAAAAATTTATATAGAACATCATTTGAGCTTAATTAGCCAACTAGTTGAGAGAGCATAAATCTTGTACATGTAAATAGACAATATTTCTCTCTAGTGAGAAACGTTGTGATATATTGATCAATAATCATATAATATTTTTATCTTGGCTAAGAGTGATTGATTGTCTGGAAAAGAATACTCGATTACTAATCAAGAGTGATTGTTGTTCAAGGAATACTTGTTTAAATTAGAAACGACTTGCTGATAGAATACTCATGTGGAATCAACCAAGAGTCGTTGAAAGCTAAAAGACTATTCATATGGGGTTATTTGAAAGTCAAAAGAATACTCCTATGAGGTTAATTAGAAGTGCCTGGGAATCGTAAAAATACTGAAATAATCAAGCCAAAAATGGCTAGGAACTGAAAGAACACTTGGGTAAGTTATGAGTGATTATGGAAAGAGTATTTAGTTAAAGCCATAATGACATGTGGAAGAAGTACTCATAAAATTAGTGAAGAGTTGATGACTTACGCCTAGTCATGCCATCTAGTAAAAAGAGTTAAAGCTTGGAACAAGAGCTTTTTAGATAATATAGTATGGTTCTAAAGAGGATATGGACCCTCCGTATTTGAGGACAAATCCTCCTCAAGAGGGAGGAGAAAAAGACTTGGGCCTAACTAGGGGCCCAATCAAAGGTCAAATAACTAGAAGTATGCTCAAACGAATACAAGAAGACATAGAGCATGAAGATTCTAATGGGTTAATGGGTTTCAAATGCTTTTCACTTAGGCCAAAGAGGACATCAAGATTCGATGGCCTTTCAAATGGGCTAGTAGTATAGTTTTTAATTTGGGCCATGTAATTAGGCCATGATTTCTATAAATGTCTTGTAAGTAATGCGCCCATGAACCAAATCACATAGCCTTTTAATTGGGCTTTTAATAACCCAATTAAAAGAGCAAGGTAGGTTTACATCTAATGGCCTAAAAGCTTCATCAAATTGATTTCATTTAGCACATGTGCAAATTCATGGAAAATGTGACAAAGCACATGTCTTAGATCTAACTAATTCTAGTGCCAATTCCATTTGCACATGTGTGGAATTTCCATTCGTTTAGGCACCAATTCTTGGTCGAATGGTTCTTCTATAAAGGAAGGCCTTCCATCATTTTAAAATCACTTTTGGCTGTGTAACGACATGGTGTTGAGATCACTCTAGAAAATTACACTTGAGATTCCCTTGGCAAGAGCTTCCTTAGGATCCCCTTTTGCCACCCATCCTCAAGGATTGGCCTCACCTTCCTAGGCTTCCTTCATCACCAATCCATGTCATCCCAAGTCAAGCCTTCTCCTCATTCAATTTTTTCTACACCGCAACTCATGGAGCTTCCCATCCATCATTATCTCAAATGGAGCTTCATCATGTGGTATCAAGAGCTAACTCAAGCCATATTCCTCTCGATTTGAGGTAAGTATCTTAGTTCATTTTCAATTTTTGTGTTGTTTTTTAGCTTTCCTTAATTGTCTTGTGTGTTTCCACCATTCATTTTATTTTTAATTGATTGTATGATGATTCATTTTACTTCATCCTTTGACACTCACTCAAGTGACACAAGTGATAGAGGATCAAGTACAAATGAAAACTAAAAAAGATAGAGAGAAAAATCAAGAAAAGAAAAACGCTTCTACCTATCTTTGTACCAAGGGAGTCACATACTCCAAGTATCTAGGTAGGATTTCAAGGCCTCCCAATAAACATATCCTAACCTTAAGGGGCAAAGACTTCTTTAGAAGTATAAATGAAGTTAATGGTTGCATTACTAAGTTTGTCCTTAGTTTTCTATCACCTCCACAAGTGGTAAAAGACCAAGAACAAACTAACTTAGCCCATAAAATAAGGCAAAAGAGGGTTGGGTTGTCTACAGTAAACCCTTTTATAGTCTTTAATAGTGTCAATACAACTTATGTTGAAAATCTTTTCAAGATTATTTTGAAACAACATAAGGTCATCATTGCAACCAATAAAAATGTTCCTACTTCCAAGCACCCTTATCATTCAATTGATATAAGGTTTCTAAGTATTTGGAGTCACATCTTGATTGATGTTATGATTAAGGAGAATTCTCTTCTCAATAGGTTAGTTAATATCATAATTACATTTTTTTTAGGTTATTGTAGGATAACATTTGATCCCGAAGGAAGAACTAAACAACATGATCAACAATAAAGGAATGGTTGGCATTAAAGTATCATGTGGATTTGAGGACAAATTCTCTTCAAGTGGGAGGAGATGATGATTTAGGCCCAACAAAGGGCCTAATCAAAGGTCCAATAACTAGAAGTGTGCTCAAAAGAATACAAGAAGATATGGAGCATGAAGATTCCAATGAGCCTAATAGGTTACAAATGTTTTTCACTTAGGCCAAAGAGGGCATCAAGATTTGATAGGCTTTCAAATGGGCAAGTAGTATAGTTTTTAATTTGGGCCATGTAATTAGGCCATGCTTTGATTAAATGTCTTGTAAGTAATACACCCATGAACCAAATCACCTAACCTTTTAATTGGGCTTCTAATAACCCAATTAAAAGAGCAAGGCCAGTTTGTATCTAAAGAGCCTAGAAGCTTCATCACATTGATCACTCATCCCCACCATCTCCGCGTTGTAAGGCCCTATTCTTTTATAACCTTTAATAAAAAGGGCTGCCCCAAAATCTGATGGGCCAAAGAGCTGGCCCAAAGGATAAAGCTGGTCTGGAGTTGCCCTAACGCTTCCACTCTCTCATTCTCACAGATTCAGCCGTCATCTCTTTTTCCCCTCTCACAGAAAGCTTTGCTAGGGTTAGGTTCCTGCCATCTTCAAGTTAGCTCGAAGTTGCTTCCTACTCCATATAAGTACTATGGCTAGCCCATACTTGTCTCCATTATTCTCTTTCGTTCTTTTTCCAGTTAGGGTTTCCAAGTGACCCATATCGTGCTTCTGTTTCTCTATCTTTTCAACTCCTCCTTTCGTTCCTTGAGCTGCTGTGCTCGTGCATTTTGTGTCGGGTTATTTTGCTAGCTTGTTTCCAGGTAAGGGAAGCTAGAACCCTATTGTTCGGTACAATAATGGTTGTTTTGATGATATTCCGTGATTTTCGTGCTTGTATGTGACTGTGAGTGCATGGTATGAGTTGTTTTGTTGTTTGGGTATGAAATTGTGCTGATGGTAAAGAGGAACAGTGGCGGAGTCTGATAGACTAGCCTAGGCGAGCCTGTCTCGCCTAGGCGAGAGTTATAGGGGCTCGCCTAAGTATTTCTTCGCGAAGGGTCGCCCAGGCGACCCGATGTATGTTTTAGGCGAGTGAACGTCTCGCTTAGGCGAGGAGGGTCTCGCCTAAGCGAGAACGCACGCAGGGTTCTCATGCTGGAAGTCGAGCTCTCGCCTAGGCGAAGGGAGCTCGCCTGAGCAAGGGTCCTCCTCGCCTGAGCGAGGGTCCTCCTCGCCTGGGCGAGACCTTTCTGCCTGAGCGAGATGTTGGGCGAGAAAGGGGTTGGTCTTGATGTTTCCTTGATTTCAAAAAGTGAACAACATGCTTGTATGAGTTTTATCTTTAAATTTATGAACTGAATGGCCTGTATGGATGAGGTGGTGTATGAGTTGTGATTTGTGAGCTTTAACATGACGTGAACATGATAATTTTATGAGATGATTCATGAAATTGAAATGATGAGTTTGGTATGGGTTCGACATGAGACATGAAAGGGTGGTATTGATGTGGCATGGTAATTGTATGAGACAGAGCTCCACATTCTGGGTTCGAGAACAATGAGTTGGCATGGTTTGGTTGGGATCGCTAAAGAGGTGGATTACGAGAAATTCTATGTATATGTGTATATATATTATGTGTATGCATGTCGAGTTTGTTTATTTGATTAAGAAAGTTGGGTTTGTGTTAGTGTGTAAGTCCTTGGGATCTCTAGGTGAGATTCCCAGGGTCGCGCTTCAGTGGTCGGGACGTAATTCCATGGCCCCTGTTAGTGGGTGTCCATGGTGGTGCCCCATTTGTATAACTAGGTAAGGATTCAAGGTAAGGTTGCATCCTGACGCTCTAAGGGGTCAGTTAGTCTCACCTAGAGCGGACTGACTCCTACGGTGAGAGTAGCAGGAGGCATGAAATTCATTAAGGGCTAACCTTGTGGTGAGGGAAATTGATTCATTGTAACACTTGTAACACATAGCTCGGGGGTGAGCAACTCGGGGGTGAGCAGAGGTATCCACCACAAGTGCGGGCATCCGCTGAATCCGACCAAGTTATACGTATCCGGATGAGTCGAGTCGAGTCGTATTGTATTGATGGAAAAGTCTTAACATGCTTGGATGTTGTACTGATATTGGATGGTGAAAGTATATTTAATTGTATGATAAAGATGTTGATTGGCTCTAGCTTACCCTTTTCTTGTTGGTTGCTTTATATGTCGTGTTTCTATCTTTGCGGTGATCATCAATTTATTGATGGGAGCAGACTGTTATGATGCTCTTTTATTTTTGGTGGCACCGTGGTGTGCCTTAGTTGTAAGGTCTCATGTTTAAACTCCAGAACTGCGCTGTTATATTATAATCATGTGACGTTTTCTTTTAATAACGCTCATTAATTAATTGGGGCGTTACACGCGTCCCTGTTTAAATTATTAAAATACTCATAATCATTAACTAACCTTTATATATATATATATATATATATATATATATATATATATATATATATATTGCACACTTTCCATTTTTTATTTCTTCTCATTGTTTGGTTTGTCATGAAATTAATTTGAATCTCCAATATATTTATTGTCTCTTCTCAACCTTTATGCAATTATGTTCAAATGATTTATGTCAATTAAATGTTTTTTATGTCTCACATTTGAACATCTTTACTCTTTTTTAATATTTTTATTTATTGTATATTTTCTTTTCACATGAGAATGTTTAAAACTATCAATTTAAGTGCTTAGTTAACATAAACCTTTCATTTACTAGGTAATATAAAAAATTCATCTTCTTTATTCTATTATTTTTTTTTTCATTTGAATAATTTTTTTATTTCGTTAAAACAATTTTCGTTATCTATCAATCATCGACTAAGTTGATATTTGAAAAGTTTTCTTAAATCTCTAAGGTATTTTTCATCTTATCATACCCTTAATTATACATTTGTTTTCCTTGTACAATTTCACTCGATGATCTCTCAAATTGTTTCTAAAACACATTTGATAATTTTTATAATGTAAAATAGTATTTTGATATTTTTTATATAATTATTTTTATTCTCTAATTCATTATCATACATGTAACTTTATCATTATATTTGTATAAATAAATTTTATTTACTATAACATAATAATGTAATGTAATCCCATGAATTCATTTTATCATCATTAAAATATATTGAAGTTCAAAAGATGAAAGATCTATATGAAAATTCTATTATTATTAGTTTAATCTTTGTTATTTGTGTGATTTTGATCAAGTAATGTAATATAATTTTTATTAGTGTGTAAAAAAAGAGATTTTATTAGAATTTAAAAATTGAAGTAAATAGACATTTCAAATAATTTTAAATTTAAATATTTTTTTATATTTCTTTAAAAATATTTTAAAATTTATCAACTAGGTTTAATTAATGCTTGCATATTTAATAAATGTCTTGATTCTCAAGAAATGTTTTTTTGTATTCTAATTTGAAATGTATATAATTATAATATAATTTATTTTTAAATATTTGATATTAAAGAAACAACATTCCTATCATTTTTGAATATTTAATAATATTATGTTTCTTTTAGTGTAATTTTTTATTATTTTATAAAAATTAGTTAATTTAGTAAGGGTACATTGTCGATGAGGATATGGATGAGACAAAAATTTGATACTTGTTGGGTTTGGATATGTAATGATTTTTTTTCTCTTAAAATGTGTATGGGATAGTAAAACATGTCATCACCGTTGTCATCCCTAACTACAAGTTTAAAAAATACTCCATTTTGAATTTCACAATATTAGTATGCTTAGTAGAATTCAATCTATTGATTGAGAACCAGATGTAGTATACATAAAGAGATGAATCAGTATAAAAATATCTTGCATATCCTTCTTTCTTCGTACCCTTCTACATAGTACATATAATAATAAAAAAGTGATAGAAGAAGAGTTGTATAGAAATACATGTTTAAAATGCTTTCAAAAAGTACATGTAAACCTTAATATGTTATAATTCACCGGAAGCAAAAGTCACTAACCACTTGTAATGAAAAAGCTATTATTTGAGCATTTCATCATCATATGATATTTACATAAAGTTTTAAAAAATAATTAAGATGCAATTTAACCTAACTTTTTTTGTATTTTTACTATTTTAACAAATTTATACTTAACTTTTGTCTTGTTTTGATATGCACATTGTTTGGATTTTTTTTTTATCGATAATAAAGAAAATATTAATTGGGAACACTTGGGGTGTTTCAATCATATTACAAAAACATCTGAAAAGAAGATTAAACACTAAGATTACACAAAGAGATTAGAAAGAAAAGAAAAAGACATATAATCACACGGTTTTGATAAACATCTAACAAAGTTGGATCTTTCAAAAAAAATTCTAGTATTGTTGAACCAGTCCATCATTTGGATCTTCCTGTTATCATTCTTGTAACATTTCAGACTTGTAGAGGGAAACCTTCAAAGAGACTCTCATTAGCCAAAGTGAGTGTGAGAATCATCCTACAACAAAGAAAGAGCACTCTAGACTAAAAGTTTTAGAGAAAGGTTATTACATGTATCTGCAAACAAGAACCTCTACCTAAGTGTTCATAGGAAAATAGGAGCTTAAGGATCTAATGTAAATAAGACGACATAAACACCAATCCAAGTATGAAAACTTTGCTTTTGATATTTTATTTGTAATCCATATCCAAGCCTTAACGTGGGCTAAATTAAACACCTCTTCCATATCTTTTTCATTGTTCCTAAAGATTATATTATTCCTATGTGTCCAAATAGACCATACAATAGTTACCCACATACATTTCCAAGTTGTGTTGCCTTTATTGTCTATCCCTAACAAGTTAAATTGTTGGAAGTGTTCTTTTGGTATATTTTGGTGTGCTATGACAATTCCAACCCATCTATCACACAACTTCCATAAGCTTTCTGCTATAGTACAACCAAAGAATAAATGTTATATTGATTCTTCAAGTGTCTCACATTACACACACACGTGACATGTCACATTCACTTCTCTTTTGATTAAGTTGTCATGAGTTGCAACTCTATTAATCAGTAGTTTTCATGCAAAGTGTAGTGTTGATGGTAAAGCTTTAATATTCCAAAGCTAACCAAAAATATCAATGTCTTCTTATATTATTCTATTTATAATTTTATTGTATGGGTGATTTCCCAGTAAAAATATTAGTCTCGTTGTCTTTTCACTCTCATTCATCCTCTTTGCACTTATCTAATCAACATTGTCCCAACTCATACATTAAATTAAATATGTGAACTTTCTCCCATTCAAAACAATACATTTGTCATTGTAATTTCCATTCTCAAAATTCTTCATTCCATTTTCCAACCTCCCCTAATTTAGCTTCCTTGTAGAGGAATTGACATACATTCAAGGATAATAACTTCACTAAGCCAACTATCTTATTAAAATCAAATAAGGTTGCCTTCTCGTCTACACCAAGAAATGGTTTTATCAAGTCAATTCCCTTTATGTCCCTTTCCATCTACTTGTTTAAGTCATTGTCTAGTCTCCATTAATGTTGTTTAAGCTTGTGGAAATTTCATCTAAACTTTGTATTTCACTCGAATTGTCTAATTTATGTTTCACACTTAACTAAATATTTATGTTACACACTTAACAAAATATTCCTTAAACAAAATTACTTGGATTCATTAATCAATTCTGCATTCAAAGGATATACAAATACTTTATACTTTTTCTACAATACATAAAATGTACAATTTTTCTCTGCAAATCCCTATAAAGTATTGGAAACATCAAATTTTGAGTATTAATTACATTAGATAAAATGTTGAAAATTATAATTTATTAATGAATAATATCTTTTATGACAAAAACTAACTTGGACAGAATTTATTGCCTATAGACTAAAGTTGGATAAACATATTTGGTATAACAATTTTGTTAGTATCATATCACCTTTGAATGACATCTTTAAGTTATGACATCTTTATTTAAGTTCTGACGACATTTTAGTTAAAAGATTTACTAACTATTGAAATTATATTTTATCTGAAGGAATACTTAAAATTACTTATGTGAACTGAAATTTTAGGAAGACTGAATAATTGAAAAAACATTTACATACTTATTTCTATACTAATATACTTTACTCAGAAATACATCAAAAAAATCAGTAAAAATGTTTTCATCATCTAAAGTACATAACGATTCTAATTAAATTCTACATAAATTAAAAAATCACTTAAAAATTCAAGTTTCTATATTCAATAGAAACAATTATAATGAATTCCAAAGCTTTCAATATTGAAATCATCTTGATACTAAAGAAAAATGCTAACTTACAAATTTCCTTGATACACATGAAAAAATATTACTTCAATTTCACTTGTCATATTCTTCATCTCTACTATTATTTTATCTCGAAACAAACCTGTATTAACTCATCGCTTTCTCTGCTAAAACTCATGCAAAATAATGCTGAGAAGGTTACGTTCAATAGAACTGAATGTAACTATAATACTGTAATAACGATCCATTAAATAGACCTGATTGTAACTATACGCAAGAATATTATCAAACACCCTACGTTGCATGGGCAACATTTTGAGTATAAGCAACCAGAGATACCAAGTTCGCTAGAAAATAAAAAATATATATATTATCGCTTGCATTTGTAGTAAAATAGAAAAGAAGCCAATTGTACTCTTTTCAATAAATCCCGTCTCGATTAAATAAAACATTTCTCAATGCAAAATCTTAAACCAAATCATCTGAACCTAAACAAAAATAAGACATCTCGTACACCAAAGACATAAATGCATCTAGCGAAACCTGTAAGAAGCAAATAAAACCTATTTCTTCTTGTCTCCAGCTCCACCAGCCCTACACACCAAATGATAAGAACATAAGCAATAGAAAACCACCAAAGAATAATAAACATTAAAGAATGTCAATTATATTAATAAAATATATAGGGTATTGAATACAATGTTGACAAAAGAACATAGAACAACCTCATCTTCCTGAGAACATTGGACATCTCTTCTCTCTTCTTCTTAGCGCGTTTATGGGTTCCAAGCTTTCTCTTCGCAACCTTCAGTGCCCTCTTATCCTTTCCAACCTTGAGTAACTCAGTTATACGCTTTTCATAAGGTGCAAAACCAGCAACCTCTCTGATGAGGTTCCTCACAAAGTGCACCCTTTTGCTGGTTTTCTGATAAGTAATATATTGTTAGGAACACAAAACATAAGAATGTTGAAAGCAATGTAATGGTGAACAAAGGATTTATCCACACAGCTTTTGATCTTCTCTTTTATTTCATATAACAAACATGAAAATTCAAGACATTTTAACAGAGATGATTCACTAGAAAAGACTTCAAAAACTTGAACCTTTTGTTTGCACTATGTCAATAAATTGCAGCACAAAGTGTATAACTTTTACAACCATAAATAAATTGCTGCACAAAATGTATAACTTCTACAACCACGATTACAAATATTGAGTTCAAAATTTGAGTGCACCCACAGACAAACAAAACAACAAAGATAGTAACAACTAAAAGAAACAAAATTTTCAATACCAATATTGCAGGGATGAAGCTACCTCTACTATATATCTCTGAAGTATCTATAAACAGTTCACTTATTTACTTGATTTTTAAAAGTAGAGTAAATACTACATAAAGTCATCTTATTATTTCACCCAGGATAGACAAATCTCTCTTCCAGATTCGAACCTACTCTTGACGTTTTCGAGATATAAAAACAACAAAAATTTTGTAAAGTCACTCGCACTCTTTACGCATAACAATCTCTCCCAGCTCTGAAAAACCAAACAAAGTAAGCATATCCACTATACCCAATACATTACCTCCATTACACTTATTAACACAACTTAAATATCATTATAAACCTCATTTCTCGTAAGAAATCCCAAGAGTCGACAAAACTGCATCTTTAAAAATAGAAGGAAGAAAAGGTTGCCAAACAATCAAACAAACGAGGCACTTGAGGACATCCTTCATTCATCATTCTTGATTAATACTCTAATTCTAACAACACCACGCACAATCCAAAATTCACAAAACATAAATCTAAAATGTTCAAAAACCATTTAAATTTAAATTAACTAAAATTAAATTAATCTTACCCCTTTGCGATCGGAGGGCCGTGGGGGCAATTCCTTCTTGGTAACAATGTGACCCTTGTTCAATCCAACAAACAGACCCGTACTAGGTGGTTTGGGTGCCATTTTCCTCTCCCTAAACAAACATGATTCAAACTCGTTACTAGTTTACACAAAAATAAGCTAATAGAGAGGTAGAAGAAGTTGTGCAAAGGGATGAGTGAGACGAATTTGAAAAGCACGAGAATTACCTATCTTTCTAGTTGGAGGCTTCAGAAACCCTAACACTGCTGTGAAAGAGGGAACTAGGGTTCTTCGTTGATCTCCTTAAGCCTTTATACGAGAGGCTCAAATTGGACATGGATCCAATCACAGTTTATATCTGAGCCCGGCCCATAACAATTTTCCTAAAGCCTTATTATTTCAACTCCATCTAATTTAATTTAACATATTTTTTTTCTTTATTTTATTAGGTGTGTTAATTTATTTGTTAGACATTTAAATTTTTGAAAGGTTTAATTGTTTTTCAGTTCGGAAATTTAGAATAATTTTACTTTTCGTTCCTAAAATTAAAAAAAAAAGTTTTTTTAGTCACTTCAAATTAA
>Ga0209589_1005407_pt1 | contig 21662 bp, 8 predicted proteins | sample CowpeawhiteBW_FD_187525 | JGI IMG/M metagenome (GOLD analysis project Ga0209589, IMG submission 187525) | Root nodule microbial communities of legume samples collected from California USA - Cow pea white BW (SPAdes) (version 2) | ecosystem: Host-associated > Plants > Roots > Nodule | place: USA... | reverse complement strand
TATGTTTATAATTGCTAAAAATCACTTTAGTACTGCTTTGTTATTACAAATACAACCTCTAGTATATATTAAAGTAGATTCTTGTTATTACTATAATACAATCTTATAAGTATACATTAGAATAGGAACTACACAAAAATCAATCTAAATGCATATTCTTTTGCTAGGTGAAACAGAAAAATATCTTTCTGTTGTTTGTATTTTAATGTTATTTGGCACTTATGAAAAATTACATATCTTTCTTTTCGGTGACATCCTCTTTACGAGGAGTGATTCGTGAAATAACTAAAGATTTGAAAAGGACGGATTTATGCTTTTCTGGAAGACGATTCAGAGGAATCAGGTTTCGCACTATGAGAGGGTTTAGAAGAAAACAGTGGCAATGGGAGTTGTTGTTTAAGAACATTTATAACCTGTTCTGAGGTTGGCCTTTCCTTGTGATCTTGGGGGGTACACCATATTCCTACACTCACCAAGCATTTCATCTCATTTACGTCAAAATCACTCTTCAATTCCTTATCAGCAGCATTTAATATATTCCCTCCACATAATGTTTCCATACCCATTTTCTCAAAGGCACGTGATTATCTTCACCGTCCTGGTAAGTTCTCCTTCCACATGCCATCTCCAAAGCCAAAACTCCAAAACTGTACATGTCGGATTCTTTGCTAACCCTCCCTTCCTTTATATATTCTGGAGCTAGGTACCCATATGTCCCCACCACCTTTGTCCTCTGAGTCCGCAATCTCGGATCCACCAACCTTGCTATCCCAAAGTCACTAATCTTAGTGTTGAAATCTGTGTCCAACAAAACATTACCTGACTTTATGTCCCTATGAACAACACACTGCTCCGCGTCTTCATGAAGATAACGAAGTGCTCTTGCCACACCTAACGCTATCTTGTACCTCACATCCCATGTCAAACTTCTTCTCTTCACAAACAGATGATTGTCAAGGCTTCCATTACTCATGTACTCAAAAACCAGTAACAACTCCTCTTTCTCGTGGCACCACCCCATGAATTGCACAAGGTTTCTATGTATAACACGACTTATAATCTTCACCTCGTTTCTAAATATTCTTTCACAATCTTCAACATCAGAAAATATCCTTTTCACTGCAACCACGCGCCCTAAATCACTCAGAAACCCTTTGTAAACTTGTCCAGAGCCTCCTTCTCCCAGCCTTCTATCATCTGCAAACCCGTTGGTAGCTGCAACTATTTCGTCATAACCAAACCTTCTAGGCATTGCTTCTCTATCGAAACCAAAACCATCCTCCGTTCTTCTCTTTTTGATGGTCATCCAAGAAACACTAATAACCACGAGCAGAAAAACAATAGAGCAAATCACTGTAACAACTACTATTTTGACCTGAACCTTGCATTTGGTTGCGATGTCATTTTCTTTTTTTCCCTCTCCATGCGTAGAATTAATATCCAGGCTTGAACTGAACTCCCAGGAATGGATCACATTTTTCTCAGTGGACGATCCAGTTGAACCCGAAAACCCAACATTGACCCACTCCGGTAAAATAGCCCACAGGTCAATCTTGTACGAGAGATAAGCGGTAGGAGTAGAAGAAGAACCAGTTCCATCAAACGACCACGAAACAGCAAGGAGTTTGGCAGAAGCATTATAAGTTATTAACGCATGCCCCATCTTCCCTGTGTTGCTCTCAATATCAAACTTGGTATAATTGAGAGATGCCACAGAGTTATTGTTGATCCCTACGTGTTGCATTGGTGGGTCTAACTCGTTTATGAAAGTGTCGAATTCGACAGCAACGATGTTATTTTGGGTGTCATCGTATAGCCCGAGACGGGAGCCATAAGAAGTGGTGGTCGGAATCTGGTATGCTAGGGGTGCCAAGTAGAAGGCAAAGCCATCACCATAGATGGTTCCTAAAGATACGTCGATTGTGAATGAAAAACGAGTTGAAAAGTTAGTGACATGTCCGTTGGAAGAGTTTTTGATGCGTAGAGGTTGGCCATAGACGGCTCTTCCAACTCCATTTTTGACGAGTGGATTGAGAACTGCAGCTCCGTTCTCTATGAGGGCTACGCCTGCGTATCCAACTATGCTTGCACTTTCAGTATCGTTAAAGTTAGTTATGGTGAAGGAAAGTGGTTGAGCTAAATTTATTGGAAGGATAAAGAGAACGAAGAACAGAAGAAAAGTTTTCTGATAGTGGAAATTTTCAAAGGACGCCAACATGGTTTATCACCAGTGAGGCTAAGCTTGAGTTAATGGCGAGACATAACTGGATAGCTATATATGACGTTGCCATAAATCAGAATTTATTATGGACCCCTACACCTTTTTTTTTGTCTAGTTAATGTGATGTAAAATAATACTTTCACCCTTAACAAAATTATACCCACCTTGTAATCTATTTTAACAACAAATAATGTATGTTAAAATTTTAAAAATAAAATAAATACAATTAAAATATTATGCTTAAAATATTAAAAGGAGTGCTTTTTACCTTCAAAAATTCACAACCCATTAAAGTTTCAATAAAATCTATATTTTGACATTTCTCATTTCTCTTACTTCCATTTTACAGACTCTTTTAACAATCAAATATTACATTTACACTATAAGAAAATATCCTATTAACAATAAATTTGAGTGATCAGTTGTCACTAACTAATTTGGATACTGATTTACAAAATTAAAAATTATTAGTTATTAAAATAGTTAATATTATAAATGAAAAATTATAATTTGTCACTAAATTGATCCATACTCAATTAGAGACTGATTTAGAAATTAACTGATTCTGATCGTCAAAACCTAGGTAGCTAAATTTTAGTGACCAATTTCCTTTAGTAACCAAAATTATGGTAGCTAAATTTTAGAATTCATTTTAGATACCAATTATAATTTTTCATTTATAATAATGACTATTTTAGTAACCAATATTTTTCTTTTTATTTTGTAAATTGATAACTAAACTAAATTGGTCATTATAGTAATTAACAACTTTTGATGACTAAAATCGGTTATTTATGAGACATTTTTTTTTTGTAGTTTTAACTAATAAACATAAATAAATAAAATAAAATAAAATAATAAAAATATTATATTTAACTAATAAAAATAAATATAATTTTTTTAAAAAAATAAAATAATATTTTTCAGGAGTGTCAAATGCAAGTATAAAAAAATAGGGTGTGAATATATCATGTCCCTAGTTATATTTTGGACAATGAAATGCAGATGAAGGAAAATGAACTCTTGGCGTAAGTGATATGGAATTGACATTCAGGAGTTGCGTGGGCTAACAGTATAACAGTTCTTGTCAAATGTCATGCTCATCCTTGCTTGCTTTAAATATTGTATTTCTCATAACATGGCTGCCTTGGCGTTTCCTATTTAATGTAAAGAAAAAGAAAAATTTGATTCATTGTGATGGATATGTACACCGAAAGAAAAAAAAAAAATAATATTTTATATATATATATATATATATATATATATATATATATATATATGACCAGTCATACTAATCAATATTAAAGCAACATATAATCACAAAGCTTAAAAATACATAAATATTTAATATAAATATCGGTAGTTAACGTTGAAGACTAATTCAAATTTTAATTCATAAATTGATTATAACTTTTTATTAATAATAGATATTATTTTAGATATTGTACGGTAAAAATTCAATTTCTTAAAGTATTCAAAGATGTCATGTTTTTATTTTGTCAAAATATATATATATATATATATATATATATATATATATATATATATATATATATATATAAAATAAAGTGTACTCTAATCCTTATATGTAAATACTTATAAGATTATCCAAATACATATGTATATGATAAGTCTTAAAGTTTATACTTTAAGCAAAAAGTTTATGAAAATTGTAATTTTACATAACAAAATTCATAAATTATAGTATATAATTAGACAACCTACCAAGAGGAGAATATAACTCATTGATCTATTAAGACACTAGAACATAACATAAATCCTCCACTAAAAGTTCACGTCACAAAATTTGTTTCTCTCTTTTATTTTCAAAGCCCTCTTTATCTTTGTTAGATATATTATTACATATCTTATCTTTATCTCTATCTTCAGTTTATTTATTATTATTCTTTAGGTATATTTTGGGCTTAGCTCATAACCTCCTTTATTATAAACACAATACCCTATGTGTATTTTCTACATAAGGGAGATTAATATCAAACATATTTTTACTATATCTAATATTATTTAATATGGTATCTAGAGTCTAAGGTTCTTTTTAAAAAAAATTGTCGTTCTCTCGTCTTTTGATTTTTTTTTTCTTTTTCTATTTTGTAACACTAGTACAGATTTGATAATTTACCTCGCCTTATAGGCCTCAATTATGGCGGAACCGAAGCCTATAAGGAGGCGGTGGCAACTTTTCAATTTCAGCAACCTATATTACTCCGGTTCTACAAACAACCAGTGCCGTAAGCAGCTTTAGGCCTCGGTTCCTTAAGAACCGAAGCCTATTAGGCAGTCCAGAAATAAAAATTTTAAATTGGCGCCAGCGAGAACACATTTGGCCTCGGTTACTTTTCGACCGAGGCAATATTGGGCAGTTTTAGGCCTCGGTTGAAATAGAACTGAAGCCTATAACCCTGCCCAGAAACCCTAATTTACAAATTTCATCAGCGCCGCAATTCACCCCTCTCTCTCACTTCCTCCCTCACCAATTCGCCCCCCACGACCCCCTCTCGTCTTCCACTCCCCTTCTCTTGGAAACCCACCACAACGCTTTAACTCTTCTCCCAAACCACACCGTCGACGACGATGATGCCCTCTGCAACGGCCACCTCCACAACCACAAGCTCAAGAATGCGGCTCTCGAAGCCGCCAACAAATCCCATGCATCCTACACCGCCTCCCCCTCCGGCGTCATCCTCCTCGACTGCCACGACAATATTTACAAAGGCTCTTACTTGGAATTCGCCGCCTTTAATCCCAGCCTCGACCCCATCCAGGCCGTTCTCGTCGCCTTCGTCGCCACGGGCGGTGGCGACTACCACAACATTGTGGATGTCGTTTTGGTGGAGAAGGAAGACGTCGCCGTTAAACAGGAGCAGACGGCGAGGTTTGGGAGCGTGAAGATGAACTCTCGATGGTGATGGCAGCGTGAAAGCACGGTGGTGATGGTTCAGCTGCAAGCGCGGTGGTGATGGTTCAGCTGCTGTAATTTCGAATTGCGGGCAGCTTGCTCATGGTGGTTCAATGGGGTATGGTGTTGCGGTGGCTGCGAATTTTATTTTTTTTAAAAAAATATTGAATCTATGGCTTCGGTCTCTCTACAACCGAGGCAGAAAAGATATATATGGCTTCGGGTAATGACCAAGGCCAAAAGGGAGTGCCTTTTTGCCTCGCTTTAATATGTCTCGGTTCTTAAACCAAGACAGAATCTCAAAAATAATCGGGACCAAAAGGGGATACTGCACTAGTGTAATCCTTTCTTTCTAATGGAAGTATTTTTTTGTTGAGTTTCTTCACACTAGAAGCATTTCCTTTTTTGGTTCTTTAAACATCTATAAGGCTTGTGGTTGGCTCTGAGATTGTTAATGAGTTAGTTATAGTGAATTTTGTATAATAGTTTGATATAGTAGTTCCTTTGATTGAATTTTATTTTATTTTATATATGTACATTGCACAACTTTAACTCAAAGTAAATTGATAGAAAATTATACTATGTTTGTATTATGTATTGGATATTGTTTGTGATTCTTTTTGAGTTGGTTAAATTGTGGGAAGAAATTGAAACAATATTTCTTTTTTTTTAATAGGAATAGGCTTCGATTTAAGAAAGAACTAAAGCACAAAGTAAAGAATAGGCTTTGATTCAAGAAAGAACTGACACATAAAGTAAAGAATAGATTTCAGTTATGAACCGAAGCTTAAAAAGATTAATGCGAAGAGAAAAATATTATTATAATTTGAAATATAGAAATATCTAAAATGATTCATGAGTTTTCCTAAGTAAAATCTAGAAAACCTATAAAAGCACTTAGAAAAGAGTCTAGATTTTCCATGAAAAACCTATAAATACTTCGTTATGTTTGATATTTTCAAGCATTTAAATTTAAGTTATCTATTCACTTGTCACCCCTTCCTCTAACATAAATCAATTAGTATATTCAATCTTGCTCGCTTCCAAGAAAGAAACAACTCGAAATTTATAAGGAAAAAGAAAGATTTGAATCTAACTCAGTGAGATAGCAAGTCCATTTGTTTCCTGTCCCATACATTATAAAATCTAATGGAACCTTCCAATAGTCACAAGTTAAACCAAAAGAAAGGGTAAGATTTGTTGTCAAGGTCTATATAGACCAAATAACCCTTCAAAGAAACTCCTCCACTCACATGTGCATGGACTTGACTATGCTAAAATAGACTTTATCTATATGTTAACCAATTGATTTCATCAAGCATAGTATAATCACTCTACATAAACGACATTTTTGCTACAACTTTTCACCTTCAATCATGCAGAACTTCCCTACTTTATTATCACCATCAATTTGTTGCTGCTATGAAATGTTGCATGCTGAATCACTTTTAAACTTTCCTTTACCAAACTTCCCGGTTTATCTTTATTCTTTTGTATTCATGGTACGAAATAAACACAATTCTCACAATCGAACACAACCAACAGATAGGGAAGAGAGGGATAGAACAAAGAAAAATTAATAAAACTTATTATATTAAGTTATAATTAACAAATAAAAATGTCTCTAGGTTCAATTAGATAGCTAATTTAACATTAAGTCATTTCTTTAATAAGATTTCTTAAGCAATTAATAACTTTAAGATGAAAGGCTTACAAATAAGTTAGTAATTCTTATCTTCATTTAAAGTTGTAGGTTTTACCATAACGTTCACCTAAATCTATTTTTAAAAAAGGGTTTTCTAACTATTATCGAAATTACAGAGTCAGGATTTCTTTAGTTAAAAATAATCAATCGAATAATCACATAATGTTAGAAAGGGAAGGATAAATTATGAATAGAATGTTACATTATTCTCTATCAACAAGATATTTAATCACTAATAATTTTACACTGACCAATAAAAAAAAAAAACTCAAGGTAAATATTCCAATGTATGTGTCTGCATGCAATGATTTATAGTATAACATTTTTTATTTATATTTTTCTTTCTTTGCAATCTGCTCTTAGAGTGTGATCCTTCAGGTCAACAAATCTTTTCTCAAACATTTTTTGTATATTTTTATATTCCTCGCTTTATTTTTATTTATTTTTTCATTAGAATTGCTTTAACCTTAAAGAAATCCTATTATTTTTGTATATATTATTATCCATGACCGTGTTCTCCACATAACTTCTCATCAACAACCAAATTAAAGTTTGCTATCAACTCAAGCTGACAAAAGACATAAAAAAAATAGTTTCAAATTCAATGGAGATAAGAAAGTTAAACATTGTATATATAAGGAAAAGAAAAAACAAACAAACCTATTATTTTAAGGTTTTATGTTGAAAGTGATATAAATCTTAATGTGTATTTAGATTCATATTTTATTCATGTTGTTTGTTTTCTTGATCTCTCTTAAAAGACTTATAAGTGTTATCAAAGAAGATTATTAGTGTTGTTGATTCGCTTAGAAAAAGGTGTTCTGTATTGGATGATTAGAAAGTGATGTCAATTCTTATTTTATGGGTTGAGAGCATAAAATTTCCACAAATTAGAAATTTAGAAATACTTACATCACAAATTTCAAAAGTAATAATATTGTCATAGACGTTCATCTTCTCACAACCTTTTCTTTTATCATTTGTGGGGACTTCAACCTCAATGTTACAAGTACATGAAGATGATTCTACTGATTCTTTTCGATAAAGATACTTTAATTAGTATATGAACTATTCTTAGCTAGTATAATGAATACAAATATAAAAACAAAAACACGAAAATGTGACCTGCAATAAGAGCAGCTTTCACCGTGTTGTCTGCGCTTGGTGCGATGGCTTGACCATTAGACATGTGTGATGCTGGGGCATGGCGTGATAGGGTGTGGCATGACATTAGGGGTTTCTTAATCCGATCTACTTTTAATCCGATCTACTTTTATTTCGATCCAATTCATTTGAAATTTACTTTATTAAAATTTTAATCTATTTAAAATTTATTTTAATGAATATGGATTTTAATCTAATCTACATTTTATACATTTTATGAATTGGATATTCATTCTCTAAATCAAGATTTTTAAATATGAATAATCCAAAAAATCCAATCCAAATGTTCAATTTAAAGTTTTAGTTGGGTTAGGCTAAAGGTTCAGATGGACTAGGCTAAATTCAGACTCAGACGAGCCTTGCTCGACGACCTAAAGTGCCGAGCAGGCCCGACGACTCGAATGAGACATCAAGCCTGACAACCTGAATGGGTCGGCGAACCCAAAGACACAAACGGGCTAGGCGGGTCCAACGAACCAAACGAGTCGGTTAAGCTCGACGACCGGAAGAAGTCGAGCGGGCCTAATAACCCGAACGGGGCAAGAGGGCCCGAAGACCTGGATGGACTAGGTCGGCCACATAACTCAAACGAGTCATGTTCGATAACCTGTACGGACTGGGTAGGCCCGACGACCCTGATGGATCGAGCAAGCCCAACGACCCGGACAGGCTGAGTCGGCCCGACGATTCGAACGGACCGTGCCAGACAACCCGTAAAAATTAGGCAGACCCGACGACCTTGACGGGCATGGCGGGTCTGACGACCCGACCGTGTGAGGTCGGGCTGGCACACGACTTAATTGTGTTTGGCTGGCACGACGAGTCAGACAAACCTAGCCTGGCCCAACGATCTAGACGGGTAAGCTTGGTTCGGTCTAACGACTTAGACGGGTCCTAGACCTTGACAGGTCCTAGACTTTAATAGGTCCTAGAGCTAGACGCGACTTTTTTGTCTTGTGGATGTTTTTGGCCCTAACCCACATGGGCTAGGGTCTATATATGTGGGTTGGACCAAATTAACAGCTTTAGCCAAATTGTATAGTGTCGTCCTTAAGAACATATGTTTTAGAAAATTCAATTTAAATTTCTTTTTTAAAAAATGGATTCTGAATTTTAAACTTGACTCAAATATTTAAAATGAATTTAAATCTAGATCTAAACATTTGGATCTGAATTTTAAGAAAATTCAAACAAATTTTACTGAAAAAACAAATTTTGATCGAAAATTTAATCTAATTATTTAAATTTAAAATAAATGTGGATTTAATTATTAAAAATTCAATCCATGAACAACCCATGTCTATGTGACATATAGACATATATTTGCTTTGAATCCCGTCATAAAAAAAAAAAAAAAAATCCTCTATGTTAAAGATTTGTTCGTTAAAAAATCATTTTTTATTACAAATTCAACACCGTCTCTCTTTTGAACTCTTTTTCTATGGCCAATTTGTGAAAATAGTATTAATCCTGGTTTTAGTAAGCTCCCTGCGATTCTTTTCTGAACCTCAAGTCGAACCACTTCGTTCTAATCTAGCACTATTAATAAATTATTTTTGAATTTATTACATTAACATCTTAAATTTTAGGAAGTTTTCGTTTTGAAATTAAATTCTAATGAATCATTCCAAAAAAGAAAATATTTGTTTGAGTAATAAATTTTGATAATTCTTTTTATAATTTTAGGTGTCATTTTTTAAATGATTGTAATTTTTTTTTTCATTCTCAATATTTTAAAAACTATTTAAAAAATAACACCTTTTGTCAAAATTTAATAGTAAACTGTATTCTTCTGATCATCATGACCATTTCAAAACGTGTGGTTAGGGGTCACTACGTCATTCTATTATGATTTATATGCAAGTTTCGTATGAATCATCTTCTTCCGTGTCTTACCTGCAAGTTGCAAAGACATATAAGACAATCCTGAACATGCTTCCTCGGACCTAGTATACTCTGTCAAAGAAAACCATGATAGCTACCTCAGAAAATTCCCACCACTGGACAACTTTTCTTGTTCTGCTTATCCTTCCAATGACCATAGTTCAACCATTTTCCTTCAGCATAACTAACTTTGAAGACTCTGAAAGTGCAGCCCTAGTTGGATACGCTGGCGTAGCCAAGATTGTGAACGGAACCATACTACTCAACTCACTCACCTACAGTGGAGTTGGAAGAGCAATCTATGGCCAACCAATACACCTCAAAAACTCTTCTAACCAACGAGTCACCGATTTTTCAACTCGTTTTTCGTTCACTATCCAATCCCCTAACTCCATTTACGGTGATGGCTTTGCCTTCTACGTTGCACCTCTTGCCTACCAGATTCCGAAAACCGACTTAGCTGGTGTCCGTCTCGGCCTATACGATGAAAACATACCCATAGTTGCTGTCGAATTTGACACTTTTATAAACGAATTAGACCCACCAGTGCAGCACGTAGGGATCAACAATGGCTCTGTGGTATCTCTCAATTATACCAAGTTTGATATCGAGAGCAACAGAGGGAACATGGGGCATGCGTTGATAACGTACAACGCTTCTGCCAAACTCCTTGCTGTTTCGTGGTTCTTTGAGAGAACCAGTTCCGCTTCTACGCCTAACGCTTATCTTTCCTACCAGATCGACCTAGCGGAACTTCTACCGGAGTGGGTCGCTCTTGGTTTTTCAGGTTCAACCGGGTCGTCCATTGAGGAAAACGTTATCCATTCCTGGGAATTCAGTTCTAGTCTGGATCTAACCATTTCCCCAGCAAACGAAGAAAATGTGATCGCAACAAAATACAAGGGTCGGGGAAAAGTAGTGGTTGTTGCAGTGATTTGGTGTACTCTTTTTGTGATCGTGGTTGTTGGTGTTACGTGTTGGATGATGAAGAAGAGAAGAAACGAGGATGGATTTGGTTTTGACAGAGAAGCTTTGCCTAGAAGGTTTGGTTATGACGAGTTAGTTGCAGCCACGAACGGGTTTGCAGATGATAGAAGGGTTGGAGGAGAAGGTGGGCATGGAGAAGTTTACAAAGGATTTGTGAGTGATTTAGGACGCGTGGTGGCGGTGAAAAGGGTTTGTTCAGACGTGGAAGATTCGGAGGGAATATTTAGAAACGAGGTGAAGATCATAAGCCGACTTATACATAAAAACCTGGTGCAGTTGATCGGGTGGTGCGAGGAGGAAGGGGAGTTATTGATAGTTATGGAGTACTTAGATAATGGAAGCCTTGAGACTCATCTGTTTGGGAACAGAAGGAGTTTGAAATGGGGTGTGAGATACAATATAGCGTTAGGTGTGGCTAGGGCACTGCGTTATCTTCATGAAGAGGTGGAGCAGTGTGTTGTTCATAGAGACATAAAGTCAAGTAATGTTTTGTTAGACACAGATTTCAACACTAAGGTTAGTGATTTTGGGATAGCAAAGTTGGTGGATCCGAGATTGAGGACTCAGAGGACAAAGGTGGTGGGGACATATGGGTACCTAGCTCCAGAATATGTAAAGGAAGGGAGGGTTAGCAAAGAATCAGACATATACAGTTTTGGGGTTTTGGCTTTGGAGATAGCATGTGGAAGGAGGAGTTATGATGATGTGGGTTTGATGAATTGGGTGTGGAAACATTATGTGGATGGGAAGATTTTGAATGGTGCTGATGAGAAATTGAAGAGGGATTTTGATGTGAGTGAAATGAGATGCTTGCTCACTGTGGGACTATGGTGTACCCTACAAGACCATAAGGAAAGACCAACAGCAGAACAGGTTATTAATGTTCTTCAACAAAAAGTGTCACTGCCAATCCTGTCTACTAAACATGCATGATCCTGCTTCTTATCCTGCAAAAGTGCAAAGGGGAAGCATATTTCAAATTTGATGTCATATTTTAAGTAGTCAAGAAATATGGTTAATTATTATAAAAATAAAAATAAAAAACGATTTAGAAGATCTAATTTTATATTATCTTTGTAATTTATCAATTATTAACAATGTTATCTAAGTCATATTAGAAACACTGAAGTTTAAAATAATAAAATAAAGTTTGTTATAAATATATTTTGGCCACAGTGTATGGTTTTGGTATATTCTTGTATATATCTTTCACTTATTTAATATTTTTTAATGAGACAGTGAAAAATAATTTACTAAATGAGTGTAAGAATGGGTCAAATATTTTTTTTCCTTAACAATAAACATTAAAGTTTACCAAAAGCTTTTAGTTCAAGAAAATCAACCCGACAGCTTTATCAATAAGTAGCTTTCATTTAATTTATAATTTTCATTTTGGAATGCTTCCTGAACTTTTAAAATACTCATCACACATATGTTAATCTTGCCAAGTGGAGTCCAAAGCAGTTTTAGTGATGTAATAGTGTCTTTCTTGGCTCTTTTCTATGAAGACTGTTAAATTCTGGTTTTTTTTTATAAGTATAATAAATATCGAGTGAATGATCATAGATATGTTAGAATCAAAATTAATTAATTAATTTTGTCTTGATGTTTAGTTTGTGCTTCTTAAGAAAAATTATATTATTATATAATAATAATTTTTTTTAAATTATTAATTTCTTATTAAAAAACTCAGTGCTTTATTTAATTTTTTCAAAAAAAAATGTATATGTTTTTTTATTTAAACTAGTCATTTTATTTAAATTAGCTGATTAAATTTTATTTTATGTTTTAGAAATTTAATTTGTTATTTATCAATTTAAACTATTATTAGACAGCTTTTTTTGTTTTGCAATTTTCATTGTATTTATGTAATGTAAAATATTCGCATTAATTAAAACTTAACAAATGTTGTGAGAAGCCGGTTAACATTTACAAATTTATAGAAATTTTTGATCCTAGTGTAATATATTGAATAAAATAAATAACATGGACGAAAGTGAATAAAAAATAAAGTAAAAATTCTATATATTAATTTAATCATAATATTTAAGTGAAAAGAAGTTTCACATCATAAAAAATTTATTTAGCACTTAAGTTTATTCTTATTATAAAAGAAAACAACATTTCCTTATTAAGACATAAATTTACTTCATTTTTTTATAATACTTCAATACTTAAAACTGAAAAAAAAATAGAAAGCTTAAAACAGAAAAAAAATTATTTTCTTCTTTAAAATTCTTAGTAACTGTTTTTTATTTGTAAAAATAGAATGTTATTATTTAAAGAGAAAGTTAACTCTTTTGATATCATACCCTTAGTCATTAAATATGGTCACTACAAGAATGTTTCAAATTAGCCGCAAAAAAATTGTGTCTACATCAAGTATGACGCTAATAGCGTCGGCCTTACGTCCGTTAAGCCGACCCTACACAAGAAAAAAATATAAAATATTCAAAGTGGAAGTCAGGTAATATATATTAACATTTTATATTATTATTGAAGTTTTACGTCGCAGTTAGCGTCTTCGAAGACGACGCAATAGAGTCGTGCAAGTATGGGACGCAATAGAGTCACGCAAGTCTGGAACGCAATAGTGTCCACTTTTGTTGACTCTTTGTCGACGTTAGGTCTAAGAAAGAGGAAAAAAATGAGAAGTTAAAAAGATTCGCACATATTAAAGTTCCCCCTTTTATTTGGAGTCTTGACCTTTCAGCTAGCTTAAATCCACTTCGCACGTAATATTTTGAAGAAGAAGCTACATTTCGAGAAGAAGTTTCATTTCTCACTTCTTCGAGCAAGAAGTTGTTTTCTCACTTCTTCGAGCAAGAAGTTGTTTTTCTCAAAAGCTTTTAGCAAGAAGATGCATTCCTCACTTCTTTGAACAACAAGGTGCATTTCTTTTTTTCTTTTTTTCCTATTCCAGCTGCATTTGTGTACCACATTTATTTTTCAGCTTCATTTCTCATTTCTTTTGCAGTGCACCTCCGAACTCCATTCTTGCCGGACCTCCATTTCTTATGAAGATTGGTGAACGAACAAATTTCAAGGTTTGTGGAGCTTGAGCGAATCCCCACTTAGTTGTTGATTTCACAAATTCGACTGGGAGTTACTAGGTAAGGTAAAAACACCTCTCTGATTCTTTGATTGTGAAACCCTAATGTATCTCAATATTGAAGTCGAACGTGATTGAGAGGTACTAGCATAGGCATGTGTTTAGCCTGCAAAAAATGGTATTGTAGCATTGCCCAATTGGTTTTTTATGGCTTTCTGTTCTTGCCAAAGTTGGTGAAGAGGACAAGAATTTTCTTGCAGCCCTTTTGTTATCCATTCACCATCACTGGTCTGGTGTGCCTTTTTCCACCTTGCAAGTCACATTTGTTTTGAATCTTTCTCTGCTTCTTGACCCAGTTGTGTAAGACTTTGATGGTCTATGAAAGAAGTGTATGCTCAATCCATCTCATGTAATGTAACTTGTCCTAGTATATTAGCTGTAATGTAACTTTGTTGCATTTTTGTCAAGTCGTGTGAGTGTTACCTTCAGCAGTAGGTAAAACAGGTGGTGGTTGGTTGAAACTAGTTTACAATTAAGTCTATGGTCATACAGATTTGTGTGTGCAATGGTGTTATATCAGCAAATGGTGTTATATCAGCAGCTACCTTAGTCCTTTCATGTCTTGTTTCACTTTTTGTTGCAAAAGCAAACTCTAGTTTTACCGAAAGAATGTTGAATTCCGTGAATCATGTGAGCTTTGGTCAGTTATGCAAGTGAGACATTCAATTCATTGATTTGAGAAAAAAAGTATCCAATTCAAATCATAACTATGCAAGTGTCCAATCAAGTGTATCTAGGTAAGATTTGTTCCTACTTTTCTTTTGACCACAATCTGCTTATGTTCCTCCTAAAAATTTAGGAAGTTAAATTTTAAAATCATTGAATATAGAACAAAGAAGATTTTATAGGGTCTTCAATACTTATTCTCATGTTCTCGAAAACAGTAAGATTCTCAACAAAAAATTTAATGAGTCTTGTAAGAGTAGCAATTGTGTTATCATGGCCTGCAACTAGCAAAGTTAATATATTATCCTTGAATTGGTTATATGTGAGTTTATTTTCATCCTCTTCTCCATCTTCTTTGTTGTGTTTCATAACTAAGGAATCTAATTAGAAAATTTGTTGAATGTCTTGGCCACTTCTCTGCAAAATTGTAGAATCTAACATTTCATTCATCCTATCCCGAGCATGCACTCATTCATAGCATGGATCAGAGTGAAAAAGAGTTTTGTACTACTATGTTACCTTTGTTTACACATACTTAAATTTTGAAATTGCAAAAAAAAAAAAGAGACCATGACCCACCGATATACCTACCTCTGTCTCTGCTCGCGTTTCTCTAACATTTGACACCATTACATTAACTCAATCAATCATCCACAATTACAAAATAGAAATTGAAGTTTTATTAACTATTTTATTACAAAACCATAAATATTAGTTTTTCTTAAATTTTAGATAGAATTAATTAGGGTTTCTATGTTACTGGTAGATTATATTATATATAGTTTTAACTTTTGTATTTCTAACTTTTGCCTTTTCTAATTTTATAACAGAATATATTTATGAAATGAAGAAGAAAAATTGTTCCTGAAAGTTTAAAAGACAATGATGCAAATAAAGAATAAATAATCTTAAAATTTGATCTGCTCCTCCCGTGAAGGCTCTAAACCCATGATCATATGTTCAATCACTTTTAATTAGTTTATTTTTTTAATATCAATTAAAACTAAAGCTTTTTTTTAAGACGGATTCTAATCATTTTTATTACTATTAGATATATCATAATGCATTTAATATATTATATAATTCAAAATATATTTTTTCTTTTTTTTTTCAATATTTGGTGTTATTGTATAACCTTGTATTACACTTTTTGTTCAAAATTTGTCTTTATTAAGGCTAAATATTAGATAAAGATAAATATTAACAATATTATTTTTACTGTGCTTTTAATCATACCATCCATAATCCTAGAAAGGTCTAGATTCACAATTAAGGACTTCATTAAGAAAATCTCACTTGGAGATTAAGTGAGATTTTTGGAGCTCAAATATTTTCTGTGGTGTTCATTTTTTCAACCACTGTTTTTACATGCCAACATATTATATTTGGTATATAGTCATATTGAGAGTGATTGCATTGTAGAATCACTTTCTTGCATTAAATATATAACAACGGAAATATTCTTTTGTCTGAATATTTATTTTATTTTATATAACAACGTTTTGACTTGACTTGTGATTTTTTTTTATGAAATAATACGTTTTTCTTTTAATTGGTTTTTAATATTAAAATAAAAAAATGAAAAATGAAAAACCACTTAAAAAATAATACCTAAAATTATAAAAGAAAGTTATCAAAATTTAATAGAGAAAAGATTAATTTTCATCTCTTTTTGTGGGATAAGAAGTGCATGCCACCTTTATTACATAACATAATCAAGTACATCATATATATATATATATATATATATATATATATATATATATATATATATATATATATCACCTATAATACATATCCTTATCAGTGACATCTAGTATTTAGATGTTCATCCATGACTTTTCAAACAGAAAACAGATCATCTTCCAACCACTACCACTAAATACTTTGTAACAAAACCAACATCAAAAATAAAATAAAACGAAATAAACTACGCATAACTTATCATCAGAACCTGACTTCAAATTAACGTCCAGTAGTGACAAAACTGTTAGTGAAGGGTAGAGATTGTAAGGAATTATAATTGGGTAGTGCATGCGTGTAAGAACTTAGAGAAAAAGAAGGACGATCATGCATATCAAGTGGAAGCTCTGGTAATGGCGTTTCTAGCTCAAGAACTTTTATTACTTCTGCAGCCTTTGGTCTTTCCTTGTCGTTAGGGTTAGTACACCACAACCCTACAACGATCAAGCTTCTCATTTTATCCACATCAAACTCCTTCTTCAATCTCTCATCAACAACATCCATCACATTCCCTTCCACATACTGTTGCCACACCCAGTTCATCAGAGGCACATGAAACTCTCCATCACGGTAAGTCCTCCTTCCACATGCAAGCTCAAGAGCCACAACCCCAAAACTATAAATGTCTGATTCCTTGCTAGCCCTACCTCCGTTCATGTATTCTGGGGCAAGGTACCCGTAAGTCCCCACCACCCCTGTCCTCTGAGTCTTCAACCTTGGATCCACCAACTTTGCCATCCCAAAATCTCCAAGCTTTGTGCTAAAATCTGTGTCCAACAACACATTCGCCGACTTAATATCCCTGTGAAGAACACTCTGCTCCGCATCCTCGTGAAGATAACGAAGTCCCAAAGCCACTCCCAACGCTACCTTGTACCTAATGTCCCAGGTCAGAGTTTTCTTGTCGCCAAAGAGATGAGTGTCGAGGCTTCCATTGGGCATGTACTCAAAAACCAACAGAAACTCTCCTTGCTCGTGGCACCACCCTACGAACTGCACCAAGTTTCTGTGTATAAGACGGCTTATGATCTTAACCTCGTTGATGAAAACCCTCTCTGAACTTTCAAAGTTAGTGAAAATCCTTTTCACAGCAACAACCCTCCCTAAATGGCTCAGAACCCCTTTGTAAACCTGTCCCGAGCCTCCTCTTCCAAGCCTTGTTTCATCCGCGAACCCTTTCGTGGCTTCAACTAGTTCTGTGTAATCAAACCTTCTCGGTATAGTTTCCCTGTCCAAATCAAACCTAGCCGAACGACCTTTACCAACCTCATCATAACCACAATCGCCGTTACCCCTTCTCTTCTTCATGATTACTATCCAAGCTGCAACATTCGCTGCCACGGCCACCAAAATCATTGAACACGCCACCACCACAACCACCATAGCCCTGCTCAACCCATTCCCCCTCTTCTCATTGCCACCAGAGGGATTATCTTTCGAAGCAGTGGAAGAATTCAGCGTGGAACTGAACTCCCACGAGTGAATGATGTTTCGTTCGGTGAGTTCGCCGGTGGAAGCAGAGAACCCAACATCAACCCACTCGGGTAGAATTCCCAAGAGGTCTATCTGGTAAGAAAGTGAAGAATTGGAGTATCTCGTTGCGGTTCCGTTGAAGGACCAAGCCACAAAAAGGGTCTTGTTGGAAGCACTGTAGGTTACCAAAGCGTTACATTTCTTCCCCAGATTTTCGTCGATCTCAAACTTTCCGTAAGTCGCAGATACGATAGAGTTATCGTCTATGCCAACGTGCTGCATTGGAGGGTCAATTGAGCCGTTAAACGTGTCAAACTCAACAGCGAGAATGCGATTTTGGGGAAGGAAGCTATTGTAAGAGCCATTGAAAAGGCCAAAAGTGCCACCTGCACCGTTTGGAGGAATCTGATAGCCGTGAGGGGCTATATAGAAGGCGAAACCGTCAGCGTAGGAACCCGTTTCATCGTTTCTTTTTTCAATAGAGAAAGTGAAGCGTGTTGTGAAGTCTGTTACAACTCTTGAAGACGAATCCCAAAGGTGCAAAGGTTGTGCAGACAAGGCTCTCCCGACACGGAATAAATACGAAACTATGTTAAGGTCTACGGAACCATTCTTTGTTTTGCCGTCACCCATGTACGCCATGTTTTTTGCACTCTCAGGGTCGTCGAAGTTTGTTATGTTGAAATTTAGTGATTCCACTGTTCTAAGGAAAGGAGAAGGAAATGCTAAGAGTAGAACAAAAATGGTCACCATGTTTAGAAATCTCATTCTCAATGGCTGTTTTCTGGTCTGAACTTTTGCTGGAGCTAAGGAATTCATCAGGAAACAAAAGAAAGAATGAGAGAACAAGAACAACAAAAGTGGATTTGTTTCCGAGAATGAGTGAGTTTGTTCTGAATTTGTTCATGCAGGTTGCTGCTTAAATAAAGTTTAACTCAAAATTTAGTAAATTTTCTTTTTAATAATATAAAGTATTTCATCGTGAAATTTCTATGAACTTTTATACAGTTATTGAAGCATGGTGAAGATAAAAAAATATTTTAAATTCAAAGAATAAAAAATTACTTTTTACTTTGTCAAATCTACATCTCATTAAAGTATAAATGCAAAATTATAAAAGTGTATTAGTTTTATAAAATACTGAAAACAAAAAAAAAATAAAAATAATAATGTATGATAAGTACTTATATTAGAGATTAACTAAAGAGGAAGATCAGATAAAGAAGTTTTACTGACTGAGTCTAAATATTTCCTATAGGTTACATCTCAAATACTCGAAATGTCGTGTACTGCACTTTTCTTATTTATTTATTTTTTCATTTCAATTGTTATGTTGACTTGGTAGTCAAGCGTAATGAAGAGGAAGGAGAGTGAGACAATTACGTGAATTAATTTAGTTGTGGTGGAAAAAATATATGTTGTTGTTGGACCAAGTCTTCACAACATTGAGCAAAGTAGAAACACAATATTTTAATTTTCAAATCAAAAATAAAAGCATTAGTAATAGTTATAATTACACGTTTATCCTATCTGAGAAATTCAAGAATAATTTTTCAATAATTACATTGATAATTGGATTCCATGTCGAGATTTGTTTGACAAATATAGTTTACTTTTTATCAGAAAATATATTTTTTATATACGCAAATCTAGGGGAAAAAAACTAGAATTTTATTCATAAGTATTTTTTTTCAAATATAGTTATCTATCTCTTTATCTCATGTAAAAAAAATATTGACGTAAGAACATGTGATATCATTTAATTGATTTATTTTCCCGTGCAATACAGACAACTTATATATCTGATTTTTTTTTTTCTTTTGGAAAACATATACTAGAATAGTACTGTATTAGTTATTTGATTTTGTTTTCTTTTTGGAAAACATACTGTTTATTTATTTAATTACAATAGTTAAAGGGAAAATTATAAACATACACTTTTCAATTTTTCTAAACCTTTCTAATAATAAAAAACTAATATTTTTATTTCTATTTGATTTATCTTAATTTATTTTATATTTTAAGGTAAAAAAATACTCTTTTATTAGTGTTAGATGGGTGTTTGTATATCATCATCACCCACAGATAAAATGTGTACAGTAAATATATTTTTCTTATTGGAACAATCAATTAATTTCTTAAAATTTAAATGAATCTTTATTTTATCATTTCATTCTAACTATAATGTTATAGATAATTTTTTTATAATTATAATATTTATTATCTATTATCACGATTTAAAAATAACCAATGCGGATAGCTACAACCACCCAATTTAAATATAAACAAAAATGATTTTCTTTAGAATGAAAAATAGTAATTATGGCACTTAAGTTCATTAAATAACTAGAACTATATATCTATTGAGATGAGGCTTAAGTTCAAATGAACATAAATTGGGTTGAGAGGGTCAAAAATTGCTTATATTTGAATTCAAAGAAAAATACCTAAGATTAATTTATTTTTTATATGATATTAACAAATAAATCATCATTATTTTTTAAGTTATGATAATAATAAATTTATTTTAGTATACTTCTGTTAATATCTGTAATAAATATTTATTTCACAAATATATCATTATTTAATAAAAAAAAATATGTTGATACATAATGATAAACTTAAAATACTATTATTGTAGATATTGAAACTTGTATAGCACGGTGTCTTCTTCTGAAGCTATGTATAAAGTATTTGGTTTGAAACGTTATTGACTGAATTAAATGATCCAACGTAATGCAGAGGAAATTTCACAGTAGATAAGTAAGATAATTTGGTTTTGATTCTCATTTCTGTGTTATAATTGAATCGAGTTAGCATAGAATAAGCCAATAATGGATGCCAATAATGGATGCAAATAATTTAGGAGTGTAAATTGAGGTAGTAATTGGGGTGGGGCCCACGCTAGGGTTTTATTTTTTCAAGTTATGAAAGTTTCCACTAATCTCGCTTAAATTTATTTGTTTTGTAAGTCATATTTGTATTTTTAATGTTTTAGGAACGAAGCTTTCAATAATATGCAAAATAATTCGAAGACATTTTTCTAAAGATAATTAATTGAATTACGATTTCATGTTATCATATACTTCCTATCTTCCTTGAGGAGTATTATGAATAAGGTGAGTTAAAATTAAGATATAATTAGTCGTATAGTATCCAGTTTGGGGCTAGAGTGTTAAATAGGTATCCGATTTAAAAAAAAATGTCAATTGCATCCTAACTTTTGAACAAGTGCTTCAATTAGGTCCTTTCAGACAGAGTTGACTAATGTCGTTAGTCAATGTGCCACGTGTCAGTCTGTGGTTTTTTTAAATTTTTTTAAATTTTTTTATTTTTTTTTAATTTTTTGAAAAAAAATAAAAATGCCACGTGTCAAGTTCCTGTGTGTGACACGTGGCATTGTCACGTGACATTACAATGCCACGTGTCAATATCACTATCAGATGTCATTGTGTTGATTTCGATTTAGTCTCCATATATTAGGGGTGGCAAACGGGCCAGCCCAACTCGTTTTGGCTCGGCCCGTATGTGGCCCGTCAAAAAATGGGCCTGGACGGGCTGGCCCGTCAAACAGAAACGGGCCAATAGTCACAACCCGTCTCGTATAGGACGGGCTAACGGGCCGGGCTGGCCCGTCTAGTTTTTTTTTTTTTAATTAGTTTTCAAATTTTTTAATTTGTTTTTTTTTTTAATTAGTTTTCAAATTTTTTAAATTGTTTTATTTTTTAAATTTGTTTATATATATATAAATTATTATTAAAGTCATATTTAATCAAATAAAATATTATTT
>Ga0209589_1005406_pt1 | contig 21663 bp, 6 predicted proteins | sample CowpeawhiteBW_FD_187525 | JGI IMG/M metagenome (GOLD analysis project Ga0209589, IMG submission 187525) | Root nodule microbial communities of legume samples collected from California USA - Cow pea white BW (SPAdes) (version 2) | ecosystem: Host-associated > Plants > Roots > Nodule | place: USA... | reverse complement strand
GATATATATATATATATATATATAAATACTAACAAAGTTGTAGAAAATTTTATTTATTTACATATATAGTTACTCCTTTTAAATATATAATAAATAAATTACACAAAATTCAAAAAAAAATAAATAATATTATAATGCAAACATTTTTCCTTGGAATTATATTTAAATAACGATAAATTATTTTTATATTTTAATTACTTTTATAATTTAAATTATTGTATAAGTATTATGTAAAAGGAGGGAGAGAAAATTTATCCTATCCTATTAAACTTAATTAGGTTAACTTATATTTTTATTAGCAACAAGAATATATTTATTTACATATAAAAGAAATACTTAGAAGGTTCAATCCATACATAATTAAAAAGATAAAATTTTGTAGATAAACTATAAACGCGGAGTACATAAATATTACATAATTAGTTATGCTTAATTACAAATGAATTTTAGAGTTAAAGATGTTAGATTGAATATTAGGAAACTCATTACACAAACCATTAAAAATATTGGATTGGGTTGAGTTGAGTTTATTTACTTTTAGGTTAAATGAGATTCGATTGGATTAATTGAGCCAAAATTTAAGTTTTTGTTAAAAAATATATAATTTTAGATATCAACCGTTTTAGAAAAAATAACACAATAACACTTAAAGTAAGTCAATAAATTAAGTCATAATAAATTATTCAAACTAATTCAAAGTATATAAAAACATATATATGACATAATTTATCCATAACATTACCATAAATTGAATTTTAGAGTGAGTCACAGATCACTTGTACTAAATTAATCATTTAAGTAAGATATTATTTGGATTAAGTCAAGTTTAATCCAATCACAAATAAAATTCAACCTTATAAGGTTGGATTGGGTTGGATAGGATCATTTCCTAACCCAAACCATTAAACAACCCTAAAAAAATTGTTACTTCCTTACATTGCAATTTGGATAAAAATATATTTTATCCATAAAAAAATCACCAGCCAAATTATCCCTATATAGCTTTAATTTGAGTTTAAAACATTCCTTTTTCGTCCTCTTTTGTATAATTGGACAGTTTTTCGAAAATAATATAATTTCCATAAATCATATTTGTGATGATTTTGTCTCATGCCCAAGTGTTAATTCACCAATATAAATCATGGATTATGATATTTTAATCAACACTTTTTTATTTTTTAAAGTTTATTTTTCAATCCACATTTAACTTTTTTTTCTTTTCAAGTCACATTAATAATTACTTTCGTTCATTGAGGTGCTCTTATATGTATATTGTCAAAATTTTATCAACAAAATTTTGTTAAAAATAATTTTCTTTATTTTTATAAGGATTATAACATTTTGACAAACTTTTTTTGTGACGAAGTTAGTTTTTCAACATACACCAAACATTTTTATTTTCTATTTAAGTCTATCAAATCTTTTTTTTTTTTCATCCATTGAAATGATACTACATATATATTGTCAAAAGTTTGTCAACAAATAATTTTCCATTTTATAATATTTTTCCTATGTTTAATATAATTTTTTAAAACTAAACTTCATTTACTCTTTCTTTAATATAAGGAATACATTATAATGATAGATAAGTGAAAAATAATATTATCATATCACGTTCCCATTACAAACATGAAAAAATTGAGATCTTGTGTTGATGCAACAAACATGAATAAGTTAGGAAGTCCTGTGTATATTATATGCAAAAGGATTCTAATTTTTTTTTTATCCCAAACTTTTATTTAACACGTTTATAATTAAATAGAGAACAAAAATTATTTTAAAAGTTTAGTGACAGTAATTAGAAAAATAAACTTCATATTTTATTTTTTTTATTGGTTTTTTCAACCAAATATTTTAAATTCATCTTATTTCTTTAACATTTGTTAACATGGAAGATGAATTTAGTGTCCTTCCAAATTTTGTGGGAATGTTATATTTTAAACCGTAAACCAAACTTAAATACATTTTTTCCGACTTCAAATTCAAATAAATAAATAAATAAATAAAAGTTTCCTATCTACTATACGAGTAATTCTAAAATTTTCCTTAATATGCATTAGTCCTTTAACTTTGTTTACTTTTATTTTAGGACTGTTTTATATTGAATATTTAACATTTTTAGCATATTAATTATATTTGTTTTTATTTATTATTTTCTTCATGAAATGATTTTAAATGAAAAATAGAGATAATTAATTAGAATCATTATCGTCTTTCTTGACTTATAAGGAAGGAGGTTTGATTACAATAAATTATGATATTTTTTTTCATAACAAAAACATTCCTAATATTAATGTCATTTTAGACTTATCCTTTTTTTTATTAATAGAATATTCTTACTTATCTTTTTTCTTATGATAGAAAATAAATTATGTTGACTTATAAAACATCACAAGTCAAGAAAAGGAGGAGGACGCGAAAAGTTGAAGTATGTTAAACATGAAATATTTAAGCACTCAATGAATCTCCACCTTTATCGCACAACGACGAAGAAAGATGTGAATCATATTTTACATTATACATATGAATAATTTTATTGATAGAAGATACCAAATTGCAAGTGAATGATAGAATGGATTTTCAATATAATTCTAACACGCTTGTGAATAAAAGAGAAAAAAAATCCAAATAATTCGTTGAATCGCTTCGTCAGAATAATTAAAGTCATTCTCCTCACTCCCTTGACCTCAAATGAATCACCATTTAAGCTTCTTGGGAAAATACTGCAAGTAACAATAAAGAAAATAAGAAAACACATCGAAAAAAATTTATTAAATACAAAACAAAATAGGCAGAGTTGGAATTTAACTCTCACCTTTTCAATGAGTGATATGTAGTATGGCTTAACTTTCTCTACATCAACAAGAACTTTGCTCTTGCTGTAAAGATCATACTTGCTACACAAAAATATATCAAAAGATTATATATGTGAGAAACAGTAAAAAATGTGCACAGATGACCAAATTCACAGAACAGAAAACAGAAACATACTTAAATATTTTGAGCCATTTCAAGTTCTCGAAGTCTTCTTCATTCATCAAGTGAGTATATGCACCTTCCTTGTGTAAGGCTACACAATTATGTTACACATATTATATATATGCTGGTTTACACAAAAACAAAGTTCACAGACAAAAAGAAAAAAACACTTACGATAGAAAGAGTGATATCTGATAATGAACAATCCTGCAGATGGCAAAGTGCTGCCATTTTCTTTAGCAACCTTCACAAAACCAATGATTGTTCACATTATTAGACCTCAAAAGAAGCACTATATGCTAAAAACATGTTTACATAAACTTTGCAGAGACCCACCATATACATGTAATCATCATGTCCCCATGACATGGCCACGTTGTCTAGTCCACATCCTTCAGTGTAGATCCCATTTTTAGTGTTATAAGCAGGAGAATTGTAATCAGGGTTGTCCTTGAAATACTGTGTCAGGAATGATATTAGGCTTGTTAATTTTATTTAGAACAGAAAGTACTTTCCCTGACATATTTCTCAGAGAAATTGATTACCTTATGATGAATATTTGACTCGTCAAAGGCACAGCCCACAGGAAATGTATCTCCTGCAAACATCCAATTAACCATTCAATTCAACTAAAATGTTTATTCACACTTGAAAAGAAATTTGGAGTGAAGAACATAAAAACAAAGCTAATTATTATGCAGATGATAACAATGATTGAATGACAGAGGAAGGTTTCTTACCTACAACAGCCCATTGAGGAAGCTCCCCAAAGCTGGGAAGGACAAGAATCTTTCCGAGATCTGAAAAGTCAACAACATCACGTTAATCTCTATTGGTGGAAACAAAGATTGAGATCCAAATATTCAAATCATAAGGGTCAAACAAGGATACGCATAAATATCTCTCTAAATTATACGTTGAACTCTTAGCAAACACCTTGCGTACAAGAAAACAAAAGATAAATACTAGAAACACTGTTCACGCAACATTTTTAACTTTTAATACCAGAAATATATAACCAAATTCAAAGGGTATATTTACCATGGATGAGAGCAGTCAAATGCAGCCAATCTTCATCAGGATAGTCTTTTCTGATTGCCTCAGCAGACTGAAGCAAATGCTGAATTTGAGGTTCGTCCAAATCAGGGTCGCTATCGTCCACCACCTCATTCAGCAATTCACAACATTCCCATATACCCATTTCAGCTTTGTCCAATTTCCCATATTCCTCCCTCATTCTCTTCACCTGCATTATTAGTAAAATGAATTTTCATCAGCATTGCGTTTTCTTCTCCAGAAATCTCCAACAGACACGAAATTGGTGGAAACAATTGAACAAAACGCTTTGCTTACAAAGTCGTGTGTCTGGTTTATGTGTTGCAACCTATAAAATTCCTCCACACCCTTTTGTCTCTCGCTTTCGGCCTCATAATCCCTGCCAGATATTTCAAAACCCCCGAGTCAGTTTCATTCAAAACAAAAAAGCATATAATTAAGACTTGAAATTGAGAAAAACCAAGATCAGAAAATATGGAATGGAATGGAATGAAATTAAAACCTGAAGGATTGGCCAAATGAATTGATTTCCGGGGCATTAAATGCATCTTTCGACTCATTGTTTGGCACTTGAAATCCACCGTCCAAAACAAGCTCATTGGTTTCTACAACCTGAACATTTTTCCCTTCAACATGCGACTCTGCAATGCATGCAATATGCGAGCTTAGTTACGTAATGTAAAATCAGAAACCAAAATAAAAAGAAAAGAAAAAACAACCATACCAAGTAGAACGGGTTGCTCAATGAGGATGGTCATTCTCTCCCGCACGGAAAACAAAAAATACCAGAATAGCTGGCAATGAGCAGAAAAATGCAGAGAGAAAATGAATGTGGTAACAATGTTTGGGAAGAGGGTATATATATAGTATATAGTCCTTGAATGTCCTGACCAGAGAATTTGGAAGCTGGGAGTCCTGAACAGAAAATTCCAATTAAGTAGAAATGAGAAGTTGTTGGTTGGGGAGGGGTTATAAGAAATATTGATATGATTATTATTAGAATGTGTGAATAAAAGATGAAGATGAGCATGAGTCAGCATTACGTGAGAAACATATCTTTAGGTTATGGTCAAAGGTTTTGGCAAACTTCTGACGAGGCATCTACTCAACCATGATGAAATCTTATAACTCCCAATTTTGTTTCAGCACCTTACATTAATATCTGTCCGTTTCGCCGCATTTATTATATATATAAACCTATCTTAGCTCATACACACCGTTCACTCTTTCCATATAAATAAATTATCTATTAATAAAACATTTAAATTTTCTTCAATTCCCTCGTTTTTATACCAGTAAATGTTGACAACTAAGTAATTTGAAATTAAAAAAAGGACATTTAGGATTTTTTCTTTTCTTTTATTACGACGGGGTCTTTTTCATTCAAATAGATTTAAAAAAATATTTCAGTTTTTTTTTTAATTTTTTATATAATGTTTTATCTTATATCTTTTGTTGATCCGTTGGAGGGTAATTTATGTTATTACGTAAATTTATAAACAAATTTCCGTTTAATTTAACTTTTCTCGATAAGGCATTCTAACATTGCATCCCATGGAATGAATGCTTCGACAGTAAAGGAAGCGTGTTCCTGTTTCCCCTTAAATTATTAATTATATAAATAATAGTTGAGTGCTGATATAGAAAAGTGTAACGATTTGCTTTCAACCAATAGCACGCGAGTATTACAATTAAATTAATATACTTCAAAAAAAAAGTTATATATATATATATATATATATATATATATATTGCATAATCAAGTAGAGTCAGAGAGTTAACACAAGTGGTCGATTGACATACAATAGTTTTCTTGGAAATTGACTGCCTTTAAATAGGTACAAGCTTGTAGAACAAATTTTATTCATTGTGGAGCGTTTAACCTTTTTCGGATGTGGCGATCACTACGAATATCATGAAAATATGAGTCAACGAGCAACCAGCTGCTAGCAGCGCTAAGCGAACAATACATTGGTTATCAAGACTCAATTGTTGATCATATAAAAATATGTCTCAATGAGCATCCAACCATCTCAGCGGAACCAAGCAAACGATACATTGGTCGTCAAGGCCCAAATATTGATCATATGAAAGTATATGTGTCAATGAGCGGTCAATCACCTTAGCAATGCTAAATATAAGTAGATATATGTCGGACAACGACGTTCGACATGTAATGCTGAACAACATCAGAAATAAACAAGTTCATCGACAAGTAAGATTAAACATAAATGGATGCACGAAATGAAATTAATGGATTTCTATTGACTTGTTAACAAGTACTCATGATTTATTACAATGAAGTGAATCTAAATGTTCTAGACATTGCAAACTATCGGCAATGAGAACATCTTACAAAAGTCTAAATGTGTGAGAGGTTTATCCCCTTTTATTAACAAAATACGTCAATACAAATGATTTTTGTCATCCTCCAAACTAGTAATATAAACTTCTTCAACAATATGCACTGAGATCATATCTCTCTTTGTGCAAAGAAAAGGTAATTGTGATAGAAAATATCACAAGTATTCTTAAGAACCTAGACAAATGTACTTTTAAAAAATATTTAGATAAATGGAAAATTTCTTGATCTTAATCTTGTAAGCAATTTCAAATGATATGAAACCCTAAAATGCATTTACTTAGCTTTTCTTTTCATAGTAGGCATTTTTTTTTCTACCAGTGCAATGTAATTTTATTATAACTTTGGTATCATCCCATGTTTTTTTTAATAAAATTTTATTACAAGCATGAGTCTATTTAGTGGGAAGGTGTCGGTTTTTTTAAGGAAAATATTTTAGGAAATTTGATAATGTTTAATAAACGAGTTTGGTATGAGAAATCCGGTATTTTTTTTAATTAATAAAATTTTATTGCAAGCATGAGTCTATTTAGTGGGAAGGTGTTGGTTTTTTTCAAGAAAAAGCTTTTAGGAAATTTGATAATGTTTAATAAATTGATGAATAGGAAGAGTTGGAGTGCGAAGGAAGCTACGATCATTGACAGCAGAGTGCGAGACGCGGCTTTTATGCTTCCACCGAATCCAAAACACAGACAAATAATTAGCTGTAGGAAAAGGACCAATGCGTTGTATATATATCAGGGAAAAATATCGCATTTATTTCTTTTTTTTTAACAACAATAAGTACCTGTCCACAATTATTAAAATTAAGCCAAGCATCATAAATTTTATATATTTAAAATTAATTGCCTAATTCCATTTTTTCTTAATTAATACAATAGTACTGTTTTTAATTAAACTCATTGGAACAAATAACTATTTTATAAAGAATAACGCGTACTCTTTTTTATATATTAAAAATTAAAATGTTATAATATTTTTAAAAAATTAAATAAGTCTTACGTTTTTTTTAATTTGTGTAAAATTGAAATTTATCTTTATTTAAACTTTTAAAGTTTTTATCTCCAAATTGTATAAATAAATGAATATAGTTTTTATGTCCTGACCAAATTAAAAATTTACTAATGTGATAAATGGTGTTATCGTATGGATGCATGCGTAACAATGTCATTTTCCAGGTCAACAAATTTTAAACTAGGTTTATTAAAGAGGGTTATATCCATTTAATTTCAAGGCTTTGATATCAAATTGCATTAAAATTTGAAACATAGATAAATTTGATTTCAATTATATTTTATAGACTAAAAACATATTTCCATCTTATTAGTATGATCGTTATATATAAAAAAAACAATTATAACTTAAATACTTTTTCACTTCTTTTTTTTCTTTTTTATTATTATATTTTATGTTTAATTACTTATTTGGTTTCTATTTTTGTTTAAAAATATTGGTCTTCCAATTTTTTTAATCTTAATTTGGTTATGATTTATACAAACTAATACGTTTTGGTCATAATGTGTGACAAATTGATGTAATTTAATATTTTTTTTAAATTTATTAAAATTGATAAAAAAATTCATAAAAAATCAAAACAATTATTAAGGATGATGATTTTTTATATTTGTATAATTAACATAATCTTAATATCAAAATTTAATAACAAATTCATAACCAAATTATATTAATTTTAAAAAATTAAGACCAAATGGTAAAAAATTAGAGGAATCTCATTAATAACAAGATTTAAAAATAAATTAGCAATTAAATATTAACTAGGAGTCTGCTTTTTATTTTCAAAGTTTTTATTATTATTTTATTTAAAATTTATATTTAAATAAAAGTCATGTATCACATAAAATGTAATTATTATTCTCTGTAATAAATGAAACACTATTATTGACATAGAACCGAAAGAAAGATATTAAAATTTTTGAAGAACAAAGAAACATTGGAGGGGAAAAAATTAGAAAACACTGGTCCAATGGATTAAATATGATTTTAATTCTTTAATGCAATATTGAAATTTGTTTTTATTCAAAATTTTATATATTTTAATTTTCAAAATTAAAAAAAATGCATATAGTTGTTTTAATTAAATTATATTAATTTTTTTTTTACATATTAAATACGTTTCTCAGTTTACATTAAGGTTAAAATGTGAAATATGTCAAATAGAATAATTGGATTAAAACTAGTATATTAATTATTTTTAAAATTTGATATCCAAAATGTATCGATATTTCGAATATAAATAAATTTCAATTTCACATAAAAAATTTAAAAACTAAAAATATATTTAATATTTTTTTTACTAAATTTGCTAAATATAAACTCTTCATTTTTTCTTTCTCTTTTATTTTATCCAACAGTTTGACCCGATGTTCAAGATAGTCCTGAATTCTGATGGGCCTCAGCCCGTCTATAAGTCCGTTTTCCTATTTTCTTTGGTTTCTCATTCCATCCATTAAGACATTATTATAAAATATAAAAATTGTATAATAATAAAAAAAATTGCTTTTAACTTGTTTGTTTCTATAAAAATACTTTAATAACATACTATCCAATATAACATCCGAAGTTGACATCTCAAAACACACTAATAATTCACTCTCACATAAAAAAATATTATTAAAAAGATAAAGTAATAACAAAAAAAAAATGAAAATAACCAAACAAAAACCATACACAAACAATATTAGCAAACTTTCTACAACAAACTAAACATATTATGTTGAATTACCCTTATACTTTTAATAATTGGAAATATACATTTATTTTATTTTCAATAAAATAACATTTATACTTCGTTTGATTTTTAATAGATGTTCTCCTCTCTCATACTTTTAATAAAAATAATGATAAACAGTCGATATAAGTTATATAACGACTTAATTATTTGATAAAATATTAATAAATTCAAGCATTACTGTTTATAAAAAAAAAATGAGATATAACAAGTTTAGTATACAATATATTATCCTAAAATACATAACAGTACTCTACATATGTTTAAACTAACTTATCTAGCATTCATTTTACAAATAAAAAATTCAGATACTCGTAATAATATATTACTCAGTGATTCAATAATCGATATCAATCTTATTCATAATATATATTAAGATCTAGTAATATATATTTAATTATTTTTTCCTTAATATCGTAAACTTTATTCTTCTCAACTAAATCATATTAGTTTCATTTGTTTCCTATTCCAAATGACTCAATATCATTTGGTGGCATTATTTTTTTTCCTCAAAATTCAATTAAATTTGAAATTAGTTTTTTTTTTTAAATTTTGACTAATTTAATCACTTATCTATAAAAATGTATGAATTTAATCCTTATAACTATATTTTGTTGAATTTATTTGACGTTTCAAGTGCATTTCCTGATAGTATTTGAATTATTTACACCGCTTGACACATTTTCACTATAATATTAACTCAAATATTATAATAAAATGCATTTAAAATGTCAAATAAACTAAATAAAAATTAATAAAAAAAACTAAATTTATATATTTATAAAACTGAAAAACAAAAATGATATAAATTTTTAAAAATAAACTAATTTTAAAATTCACTTAATAAACGAAAATCATATTTAAACTTTTCGTTAGAAAGATAAATGATAAAAAGATTAAAACTTGGGATAGGCATGGGCACAAATGGACCCACTGCACCTACCAGTAATAGGATAAAAAAGTTAGGTTGGAGTCTATGATGGAGCTTCATTTCATCACAACAAAAGTTCTTGCCAAATTATTATTCAGGTTGAGTTAGGTACATTATAGATTTCAAAACACTTTATTTTCTTAGAAAAAAAACATAAAAAACAAAAACTTATATTCATGTTTCATTTTACAAATTTCAGTTGTTTTCTTTTTGAGAAAATTCACTTTTGTTCGAACCAAATAAGATTTGGTTTAGTTTAACCTAAGCATTGGTTTTTCCCAAAACTGGGAAACTTTTCCCAAACTGGTCTCTGTTTTTCATTTTCCTTACAGTATTGAGCTATTGAGGTTGAAGTTGATCTTCCAAAATTTGTTAAAAGTCACAAAAAGAACCCTTCGTTGATTTCAACCAATCCAACACTGTTTGATACAGTTCAAATTTTTCAATTTTTTAAATTTGTAACAAACAGCAACAGTTATTTATTTTAAATAAACTGAATTAAGCTCCTAATCGATCTGTATTAGTTAGTTTTATACTCCTAACCCTATATTATATAGAGTGTGGCCAAACATTCTTAATGAGTGATTAGTGCGCATGGTCTGTTAACAGGACATAATTGGATAAGAATGCAAATTCTGTTGCCTTTTCCTTTCTCGGATGCAAGCTTCACAAATCAGATATAATATCCCATCTTTATCAATAAAATAAATAATAAATAAAACTACACATAAATTTATTATTTTAGTCTGTTATATATATATTTTTTTTCAAATTCATTACTATAGAATCTTTGTAATGTTTTCACAAGAAAAAAAAAACTGAGTGATATCGTTCTCTTTAAACATCAAACCAAATAATACATTGGAATTCTATAATATGCTTAAGAGATTCACGAATTTGACAATTACAAAATCTTCGTACTTTTAACCAAGTAAAGTGAAATAATAAATAATAACTCGCATATCAGATACCAAAAAGATACCAAAAGTATTTAAAATATATTTGACTTTAATTCTATGTAAACAAATAAATAAATTAAACTTTGTTTCATTTCAACTCTTAAATAATATAAAATTTAGGATTAAATATATTGTTCATCTTTCAAATTTCAGTTAAATTCAGGAAAATTTAGATTTGATTCATTTTTAATTTTTTTTTTAATTTAGTCATTCATCTTTAAAAATGTATGAATTTAATCGTTTTAACCAAATTTTGTTAAGTGTTTATGTAACATTTTAAGCGCATTCCATAATAGTATTTGAATTGTTTATATCGTTTGACCCATTTTTACTTAAATGTTAACTCAAATATTATCATAAAACGAGTTTGAAACTTCAAATAAACTTAACAAAATTCGATTAAAATGACTAAATTTACACATTTCTAAAGATAAAAAATTAAATTAGTCAAAATTTTTAATGAAGAACTAATTTCAAATTTCACTAAAACTCAAGGGACAACAACATATTTAATCATAAAATTTATTTAGTATACCGAAATAAATTCTTAATAAAAAAAATTAAAAATGTTGTTGTTTTTACATACAATACAAATATTCCAACCCGACCCATGTATCTAAATGAAACTAAATTTAAGAAGAAGAAAATATATATATATATATATATATATATATTAATATTATGATACTTAAACTATTGACCTTGAATTTTGTGAATTTGATTTGACAAAAAGAAAAGCAATGAAGCCCAACCTGCTGAATATGCATGCAGCATGTGAAAGTTGGATAGATCCAAAGGCAAAATCTCAATTGCAATAATTAAATATCACATTGTAGATGCGTGCATTTCAATTATTATTGATGTTCTCAGATTAATTTTCGAGATGTGTTGTTTTCAACTGTTGATCTTCATTTTTGAACGGTCACAAAGTGGTCAAAAAAATATTAGTGTTAATTAGTGACCTATTGTGAGAGAGGTTAATCATTCATTCCTTTTCTCCTTCACTTTCACTTAATTGTAATAAAATTTGTATTGAAATTATTTATGAATGTTTTAAATTATCGATTGACATTTTTCCACGGTCACGAAAGCATTATTATTATTATTACTTTATTAATGAGCTTTTTAGAAACATTATCATCCACCCATCTTTTCTCTCACCTCCTTTTTATTCTCATTGTATGAAGTATTATAGACGTATTTATGTTATTTTCAAATAATATTTAAATTCTGAGTTCAACGATGTGTGATAACTTTGATAATATTTAATTATTTAAATGTCTTGTAGTTTTATAAAAGCATATGACATCATAATATAGATAATATAAACATTTTGTTTATGATTATTTTTATGTGGATGTTGTATCTATTGTTTATATGTCAATATATAACTATTGCTATTTCGAGTACATAATGTCTATATATAAGAATAGGATGGTGAAAATAAAAATGAAGATATTCAAATTTAACTTAATCATAAACATAACGAAGTTTTAATATTTTGAATATGAAGTCACATTTCACAATTTCATTCAAAAAAATTTCATTATAAGGTTGTCTTTTAATTATACTTTAAACTTTACTTAAACTTATTGAAAATTAAAAGAATTTAGCTTGTTTAGTAACCCGATAACTTCTAAAATACAATTATTTAAAACTTTGGATATTATTTTTTTATCCACTTATCCGGTAGCTCATAAAACTCATTACACTAATATAAGAAGCAACAATCATGACTTCTTACATCTAATGTCTTGATCTAAATGACATAGATATCACTAAAATCAGAATGTTTCTTACTATTAATGGTTCTAGTACTCAACAAAAATTAATTATATCACTCAATTTAACCAAATTCAATTAAACTCAAGTAATACAAAATTTTCCAATCAAGTAGGTGTTTTAGTCCAATTTTTACATGAATTGATACATCATCATTATTTCTCATCACACACTAAAGATTTCATAAAATTCTAAACATATAATATTAATTTATTTATTTTTACATTATTAACCATATTATTAACTTTCGACTCACAAATTCTTTATAATTATATGACATTTGAGACTTTATATACAAAACTTTTTAAGTTATATCAATTCTATCAAGTTAGTTTTTATAATGATTGAAACATAATATAGCTATCTACACCTCTACTCTTTTTTTTTTTTTTCTATTTCATGCAAAACCATATTTAAATGGCATTAAAAACCTCCGACCTATTTCAATACCATAATTTTTCATATTTTATAAGATTTTTCTTAAAAAATTATTATTGAATTTTGTAAGAAATGATTTTTTTTTCTAAGAGTTTTAATTAATAAGTAATTCTTTATAGATGATTATTTTTTACAAAATTATAAAATTTACAATTTTTTTTATAATTTTTTTTACAAACAAAAAAATTGATAACGATTTCTTACAAATTATTATCTATAATAAAATTTATAAATATTTCCTAAAATAAATTCAAAATTGGCAAAAAATATATTTTTTTAGTAGTACTTATAAGATATCTGATTAAAAAAATAAAAACACATTACCATGTATCCAACCTAATAGAAATTTATCTTTTCAATTCTGATATCACAAACAACATCAAATGTTCATCTAGAAAAAACAGTATACAAAAAACTAGAAATTTAAAAGAAAATTAAATTTTACTCCATGTGGGAAATATATTTAGGCTAATTATAAGTCTTTTTGATTCTTAGAGGGACTGCTATCATTGATTAACAGAGTATTTAATTATTTAAGAATGAAATTAATGATAGGTTATAATTTTATTATTTTTATTAAGATGTTTTTCTAAAATAAAATTATGACAAAGTTATTAAGCTTCAACGCATACAAAATATGATACTGTCAACAAATAAAATTGAAACATTTGACATCAAGTCGGAGTTTTATATTGTTTCACTCTTGATATCAAATAACTTTTCAAAATTCACATTTTATTTAAAAATTGAAGTTAAAAGATACATTCTTCAGAAATGAATTGTAATATAACCAAGTTTTAAGCCCAAACAATATAATGCTTCTTCCAATAGACCCGTCAAGTTTTACATTGTTTGTTTATGGATTTAATATCAGTGATATTTGTAAAGAAAAAGAAAGATTAAATCAAATAGTAAATATAAAGTGTATATAGAAATTTATGGGATGTGAAAATAATAATACCATAAACATAAAAATAGGTGTGAATAATTTTTTTTATGTCGACTACCATGTAAGATATTATCCTATGAATATCATGAATAGTTTGAGATGCAAAACTCAAGAAAACCAAACATATGATTAAGACTTGTTTTATGACATTTCAAGTACACAAAATTTATAAAGGTTAAAGGCTCAACCAGTGGCGGAACTTGGACTAAAATTGTAAGAGAGTTAAATTATATTTGTTATATATAATTTTTCTTTAGAAGAAAAACTATTAATTTTTTTCTCTTTATTTCCTCTTCTTAAAACAAACACACATAATAGTAGAATTCAAAAAAATATTACTATCATTTGCTATTATATCATGCTATTATATCATGATACCAATTCATGAATACCATTTTAGACAAGTCATTCGTATCTCATCAATTTGATTTGGTGGTATTGTCAAATTTGATGTCGTTTTTCCCATATTACGTTATAATGAATTGTTAAATTCATTATATGTAACTCTAAGAACTTTAGATATTTGTTTTATATTGTCTTAAATTCTTGGTTCTTATGAAATTTCTCAAGTTTAGTTAACGTAAATGTATTTCTTTTTCATCTTCATCACAAACCTTCCTCTTTGAGAAAAAGAATCAATTTTTTTACTTTTTATCATAATCTTTCTAATATAAATTTATCACCTCTTACCTATTTAAAAAAATAAAATTTATATTCACAAATCACAATTATCACAATGCAAAACATAACAAAACTCATACTACTTTAATTAAATAAGCTATACTGTATAAATTCAAAACTTAAAAAAAAAATTACCATAGGTAGCGAAAAATACAAAATCCCTAAATTTCATAATTAAGGGTTATAATAATTTAAGAAAAATTATAATTAGGGTTCATACCAATTTCATAAAAGAATCCCTAAAATTATAATTAGGGTTTATATTAATTTGGGATAAACTTAATTTGGAAGAAACATCCTAAAAAGAATCATAAACTAACATACATACATTATAATAAGATACTAACATTGATTTGTGAGAGATCATGCAAGAATGTATACATGAATCTCAATCTATGTGTTTCCAACCTCTATTTTCCAACCTATCTATTTGTATTTATCTTTATTCATACACTTTCATGATAATTTACACGGTGGAAAGATCTTATAGTCAGAAAAAAAACCCTAATCTCTTTTATAAATTAATGTCTCTATTAATTTATTTTATTTTATATTTTATTATAATTTTCCATAATATAATTTTAATATAAATAATATATAATATAATTTTAAAAAATATATAAATATATATAAAAAAAATTCAAAAAAAAATGGGGGAGTCGTGGCTCCCCCCTGTCCTATCCTAGTTCCGCCCTTGACTGCAACCACAGTGCCACCACTCTCCTCCAACGACCACTGTGACTGCTCCGACAAGGCTCTACGGCACCTCCTTCCCCACTTCCAACCACTGTTGCGCTGCCATTTCTCACAAGGGTAAGTTGAAAACACTTTTTTTTCGTTGTGTATATTTTTTTTCAAGAGAGTTTAAGAGTATTGGGTCTGAATTCAAGGTTTTTGTCCAAAGCATTGTAACAACACTACAATTTCAATATTTTTGAGCAAGTGTGCCTTATGTGAGTTGTTCTCTTATGTTCTTAATTTGTTTGGAGTAAAAGATGTTCTTTAAATGTATGTGTTGGGCTACCCTTGTGGACTCATCAAACACCTTCCACCCAAAACACCAATGGTGGTGGGGTTGAGGATATTCTATTGTATGCTTTTAGATATTTATTTCATTTTTATAAATATTTTAAATTTATAATTTATATTGTCTTTTTCACTCAATAAAATGAAAGTTTTAACAAACCAACAATACTTTAAATATTCAATAGGTAATATATTTTTTTGAGGTTTTTGGTTGTTTTTGCTTTTTTCTGTTATTTATTACCTTCTCTTGTGTTTTTTATTGTCTCTTGTAGCTCTCGAAAACGTGCGTAGCGTTGCATTGCATCATCTTCCATTGTCATTCGCTTTTCACGCTCTCAGGTTCCTAATTCTAATATTTTTCTATGATTTTGTAGTTTGTTATGTATTAGTTATATGTTTTATATATGTGGTTAATTATTTACTTAAATATGTTGTTTAATTTTCTTATAGTGTGAGTTAGTCTAGTTTCCTGTTTGAGATTCAATACGAAAATTATGTATAGTTCTCGAGTTTTCATTTTGAAGAAGCTAGATTTTCTTAAAAAAAATATAAGGGTATACAATACTAATAATTTAAATGTATTGAATCTTGAATTGTTCGGTTGGACAATTTAAGAAGATTAATCACTTTCTAATAGTTTATTAGTGCATGTATATTTTAACATACATATCTTAAAATTCATGAATATTTTTCAACTATGTTTTGTATTGATCTTCGGGTACATATTTGATTGTGGTTGATAATCACTTTCATTTCGTGTATCTTGAAGACCAATGCAAAATGCTGGCAAAATTTCATAAAATTTAATATATGTATTTTAAAAGTAATATGTACAAATGAAATAAGGAAAGTGAATCTTCTTGAATGGGATAGGGTCACATATTAATTACACAAGTGACGTGAGCATTGATTCAAAGATTACTGACATTGTTCACGCAATTTCAGTATATACGTATTGATCGAGATTGGATTAATTCACCACGCATCAATGCTGAGTATGAGAATGGAGTAGAAAAATTTATACAATTTGCGCAACATTATAAGGGTAGAAGTGATTATGAGGTGAATTTTAGATGTCCTTATGTCAATTGTTTGAATGGGAGAAAGTTGAATGCAACTCACAAGTTATGGAACATCTTATTTGTGATGGTTTCCTTAGAAGTTATAAAATATGGACATGGCACAGTGAATTAATATACTTTCCAATTGTTTTTCGAACTGAACATGTTGTCGATTCCACCATGGAAGAGCAACAGGAAGAGTAAGTGGAAGAAGAAAATATGGAGGACACATGATACGGGATGTTGACGCAAATTTTTTTGCACAAGCACATGTGTATGAGACGATATCTGTTGATGCAGAAACTCCGTTGTATGTCGGTTCAACTAAGTTCACGCGGTTGTCAACGGTTTTAAGACTTATGAATTTGAAAGCGACCAATGGGTGGATGGATAAAAGTTTCATAGAATTGCTCGTGCTCTTAAATGAAATGCTTCCAGATGGAAATACTCTACCCACTTAAAATTATGACACCAAGAAAATTTTTTGTTCGATGGGTATGGAGTATAAAAGGATACATGCATGTCCTAATGATGGCATATTATACAGAAAAGAATTTGAAGATTTGAAGAAATGTCCAAAGTGTGGGTCATCACAATACAAGCAGAAAAGAAACAGCGAAGATAATGGTCAAATAGAAAGGGAAGGATTTGCTTTGAAAGTAGTCTGGTACCTTCCAATCATGCCCAAACTTAAGCATTTGTTTGCAAATCCTAAAGACACACTAGTTCAAGGAAGAGATTATGCCACGGTTATTTTGACCTTTTGGCTTCGGTTTTAGACCCGAGACATATGTTGGCGAGGTAAAAAAGGGATATGTTTATGCCTCGGTTATGAACCGAGGCATATATGAGGGTTACTACCTTGGTTCTAGAGAGAATCAAGGCCTAATGTGCATCGTAAATTTAAAAAAAAAATGTATTTTCTGACCCAATAACAACATGACACGTAGCCATGATCCTTGTACACACACCTACACCAACCACAGTGTACCACATCATCATCTTCAACCTTCTCCCAAATTAGAAACCCTAGCCACCATTCAAACCCTAAATCCCGCCAGTGTGTCGTTATCACCATCTTTGATCATCGCATCACGTCGAAATAGCTTCACGAAGCCTTCATCCATCCCGCCGGTGACACAAAACAACCTCACTTCACCACCATATCTGAACAGAAAACGTGAAACCACCCACGACTGAACCACCGTGAGCCAAATCACCACTTCGACACACACATCGACGTTCGAAACCCTAACCCACGGGAGGCATATAGGGCGCCATAACCAACTCATCCAAAATAAAAACAAAAAATATAGAAAAAAAATCATGAACTAGTGGTGATTTTAACGTGCAGCTCGCGGCCTCCCTCGTCCAACAATAATAGCAGCGGTGGAAGAGGCAATGGACACATGATCTTACAGTGGCGGGAACGACGGTGGGAATGGATGCGGAGGCAACGGGAATGGCGCACAGAGGAGGCTGTTTCTTTCTCTCAACGAAGAAGAAAATCACGCGAGGAAAAAGAAGATTTTTCCCAATTTTAAACCCTAAATAAATGTTTCTTCCTCGGTTCAATTACAACCGAGGCATATACCACCTTCTGCCTCAGTTCAGTTACAACCGAGGCTTATACCACCTTTTGCCTCAATTCAATTACAACTGAGGCATAAACCTATTGCAATATAATTAAAATAGTTTTTATTTTTTTGAAATTAATTAACTTATATGTCTCGGGTAGTAGACAACTGAGGCCATAAGCCATTTATGCCTCAGGTATTTAAAAATTGAGACATAATCTGCAACATCCAATTTTAAAACGTGAAAAGAGCGGGAATTTTGAAATTATTTTTCAGGCTTATGCCTCGGGTGGATATGAACCGAGGCATATAAGCTTTTATGCAGCGATTATTATTCGAACTGAGGCATAAAAGTTTGCTAAAATTTCAAAAATGCCACTGCATTTTGATATGCCTCATTTTTGGGGGATTCGAGTCATAATAGTCGAAGTAAAATGTCATTAATGCACTAGTGACACTAAAAACCTTAGATGGCATGATGCAATTGGACGGTCTGAACACCCTGGACGTGTGTGTGTGGTGCTGGATCAAGAGTTGGCATACGCCAATTTTTTGGTTCCTCCTCTCGTCAGTCTTCATGCAGACACAATGCTGATTATGAAGAAAGACACTGACGGAAAAAATCACTAGGAAGGTGAAAGAAGAACTTTTGCGCCAATTTAATAATTATGGCATACGTTCGCCATTGGATCATCCACTAGAACTAGACCCATTTGTGCCACCCACGGGTAAATCTTTTTTCTATAAGTTATGAATTGAATGAATGATATTTAATCAAATAATTGAATGACATTAATAAATCATTGACTCTAACAAGTAGAAGCGGAAATGGGAGTTGTTCAGCTCCACCCATACTAGGGAATGACATGGACGACACTCATCCATGTCAGCTATTTGGGAAGGTACAAGGAAGACATTAGCTGCTCGATGAAAAGTAGGACATTAGGCCTCGGTTATGGTAAGAACTGAAGCAGAAAGCCACATATGGCATCGGTTCAAGTGACACCTAAGGCCAAAAAGGAGGATATATGGCATCGGTTTAAGTCCAACTGAAGCCAAAAGGCCTTCGAATTTGTAAAATAAATTAAAAATAATGACTATATGACTTCGGTTCCTAAAAAATCAAAGTAGAAAGTTTGAATATATGGCTTCGGTTTATGTAGAACTGAGGTAGAAAGTAAAATTTTTGCTACGATTTTTACCCGAAATTAAAAGATAACCCTATTTTATCTCAATCTTATATGTTTCGATTCCAAAATCAATAAAAAATGACAAAATAAATATTGTCAAATTCCCTATTTGTTCTAGTGATATATATATATATATATATATATATATATATATATATTTAATATGACAGATAATTTTCTCTTGTTTTTGGAATAGAAGATTTTGAAAAGTGGAGCTTACTACACTCTTTTCAATGTCCGGACAGATAATTTTCTCTTTTTGGAATAGAACTTTTGAAAAATGGAGTCTAACTGCACTCTCTTTTCAATGTCCGGAGACAACTTATTAAAGTTATGACTAGTCGTGTTAACGTGTATCTATATCATTATATCATTATAGGTCACAATCTTCTATGTGATTATCTATATATCTTTGCCACTTTTTTCCATTGTTTTTATCCATGGTTTCTGCCACATTAACTGTACTGTATTTATTATATCACTCCTTTCACGACAACGATGAATCGCGCTGGAAAATTCAGGATCTTTGGCAGCTCGCATTTATATTGATGGCCATAGCACAACTGTAATTTTATTTGAAAAAAGACTAAAGAAGAACTACAACATATCTCAACATATCTTTTAAGGTATGCAAACTCTAATCTGTTATTAATTTACAGCAGCACGTGCCTATAACCTGTGAATTTATAGCTACATGAACTACAGTAAATTATTCGCAGACACAACCCACCGCAAAGATTAGTTGGAAATAGGAAACATCAAGAAAAATATTAATGCTCCATTGATGATCAATCAGAACCAATTTGTAATTAGATCAAATATTCATAAAAACTGAAATTCATCTGTGGATTTTGTATTATGTACCCTCTGAATTTTATATTTCCATTTGCCAAGTAAAATTGACCTATTGTTGTTAAAAGATGGGACCGGGGGAAGATACACCACCTATTATATATTTACAAAAGCTTAAGTTAATAAATGAAAATAGGGTTAAAAGCTTAAGTTAATAAATGAAATAGGGTTAAATATGTTTTTTTTTCCTTAACTTTAAGTAAATTTTGGAATTAGTTTATTTCGAAACTCTTGATCAATTTAGTCTTTCATCTTTTAAAATACGTTAATTTAGTCATTTTAATCAAATTTTGTTAGGTTCATTTGATGTTTTGTATGCATCTTAGAATTGTATTTGAGCTATTTATATTGTTTAACACATTTTTGCTTTAATGTTAAGCTAAATACTATTATGAAACACGCTTGAAATGTCAAATAAACTTAACAAAATCTGATTGATTAAAATAATTAAATTCACATATTTCAAAAAAGGATTAAATTGATCCAAAATTTCGAAATGAATTAATTTTAAAATTTACTAAAAATTAAAGGACAAAAATATATTTAACATAAAAATAAGTAAATGGTTTTATATTATATGTGTGTCACGAATGAGAGTTCTATACACAGATAGATTGCCTTGATAGAGGCATGTAAAACTAATACAAGTCTACATTCTTCGTAAAGAGAAAAATGAAGACTCCAAATCCCCGTTTCTTATCCTGAGGAAAATAGGCAAAACAATGATGAATCAACTAGTAAGAGGGTCACGTCAATTCCAGACCTCACATAATCTAAAGTGAATAAATAAATATATAAGGGAAAGAGGAAAAATAACCTTTAAATGTATACATAAAAAATTGTTTTGAATAGCTTATGCTTTAACCAGATTATTTTCATAAACTAATCCATAATTGATTGAGACCCATAAATAATTAAGACATTCTTTAATTATTATTATTACAACTAGTGTAAACACAGGCGCTATCGCGCCTGTGTGTACACATTTTTTGAATTATATTAATAATTGATGATATTGTAATGTTATTAATTTAATAAACAAAATAAAAGTATATTTATAAAAAATAAAAT
>Ga0209589_1005405_pt1 | contig 21667 bp, 6 predicted proteins | sample CowpeawhiteBW_FD_187525 | JGI IMG/M metagenome (GOLD analysis project Ga0209589, IMG submission 187525) | Root nodule microbial communities of legume samples collected from California USA - Cow pea white BW (SPAdes) (version 2) | ecosystem: Host-associated > Plants > Roots > Nodule | place: USA... | reverse complement strand
TATATATATGAAGCGCATATTCAAAATAATTCTTGTGTACCTTTAATTATGAAACAAATATTACAAAGAAACAATACGTATAGGTAAATTGATTTTTACTTTTCCTATAACTAATGAATGTAAATTATTATTATAATGAAATTATTAACTATAATTATAGCAATAATTCACAGGAATGAAAATCATCATTTCTCCCTAACTTTTATAAAGATTATTATTTTGTAATGATATTACATATAGTAATTCACAATTATATATTATTTATTTAGATCTTGCTAAATTCGTATCACATTTTATAAAAATTTATAATTAATTGTGATATTAAATAAATTTTGATTTAATAATTATTAATACAGTTTTACTTTATTTAAAAGATAAAAATATTCATAAATATGATACAATTACGTGTAATATTTTATTTAATTATATTTTATTTTTTCTAAAAATTAAAATACAATTAAAAGTAATAAAAATTAATAAAAAATAACAAAATATAGTGTTAAAAATCTAAAAATTTACAAACGAAAAACAATTAAAATATGAATTAAATAATAAAATAAATATATTTTAATGTTACTAGAAATCTATGATGCAACGATACATCAATTTGGGTCACATATATGTTTCGACACATATTCTTATCTGATACTTTATAATACTTTAGTGGTATTTATTAATGAAATATTTAATTTATATATCAGTAATACTTTTATAATAATAATAATAATAATAGTTTATAATTTTTTATGTAAACAACTTTAATATATATAATTTTAATTTGAATTAAAACAATAACAATGTTATATTTATCACGTTTTTTAGAATTATTATTCATTTTTCAATATACATATTTCACATATAGTATTCTAATATTTTTGAAATAAACTATCAAAATATATATATCATATTTGATACATATTGTATTTGTACATCATAATTAAAAAAAATTAAAAACTATACCTTTCAAACGTTCTTCACTCCTATAAAGAGATATTTCAAGTAAGATATTATTTCTTTCTTTCCTTTCAACCTTCAAAATTTCAAGAAAAATATTACTTAAAGATTTCGAATGATATTTTTCTCTTTATTAATTATATTTAACAAATACAAATACTGATTAGTATTTTCTATTTATTTATTTGAATTGAAATTTGAATTACTTTTTACATGTTTATCCTTGAATTTAATAAGTTAAACTAATGTAAGTAGCCTACTGGATATACAAAATACTATGTTTGTTCAATTATGAAAAATTTCTTATAATTGAAGCAATAAAGTATTAAGACCACAACCTTATCCATTATTCATTAATTTCTACGAGATTAGAACTTGTGGCTGCATAGGGATTGTCGTCATGATAAATTCACAGTTATTCGCACTCTTTTACTTGTCGGTGGATGCCACGTGGCAGAGAACACCAGAATTTATTCACTACATCTATATCACATGCATGTCTTCCTTCCCCTCTTCGTTTTTATTTTCTTTCAACAAATATTATTTAATATACTTCTACAGTCTTGAAATCGTATGGTTGAATCAAGTAAAAATAAAAGTTGGAAATAAGAAATTTATTCAGTGTATTGGATAAAACACAAACCTGATTATTTTATTATTAGGGAAAACATTGTATGGTAATTCTTTTACATGATAATAAAAAATAAAATAATATTATTATTACTATGATAAATAATATTAAATACATTTTTGGTCTTTAATTTTGAGTAAAAGTTAAAATTAGTGTATTTTGAAAAAATTTAAATTAACCAATTGAATTGTAAGTGTTTGAAAAATGGTCAATAATATCTAACAAACTTAACCTGATTATTTTATTATAAAACTTATAAAAGTGAATTTGGTTTTAAAGGGAAGATTAATAAATTAACCAATTGAATAGAAAGTGTTGAAAAATGGTCAATAATTTGTCAAAATTAAAGTTTATAACAAATTCTATTTAATATTGAAATCATAAATATAGGATTTTTTATTTATATACATACGAACTGCTTATAAAATATGATTTAATTTTTCGTAATAATTTTTTTAATTTTTTAAAGATTTATTTTGTATTTTCTTTTACATAAATTTGGTTTGCTTTTTCATATTTTTTGTTTCTCTTTTCTCTTAATAATTTCACATTTCTTTTAACAAATTTATGTGAAAGTTTCTTGTCTGATATTAAAAAAAAACTTTATAATAAAAAACAATCATAAATTTCCTATATTAATAAGAAAATGTAAAAAGATATTTGTGTCTCATATTAAATTAAAATTAAATTTTATTTGATTACGTATAGACGACTTGACAATTTTTTTTAATCTATGATTAATTTATATTTGTTAGCAATAGTTTTAACCATTTATAGCTTTTAAAGAATAGTCAGTGGTAGGAAAAATAAAATATCATAGAATTAATTTAAGATTAAAACTAACCAAAAGAGAAAAACATAAAGAGACTAAACAAAACAGGTACATTTTTTTTTCCAGTGCAAGAATAGATAAAGTATATGTACAAACACTACATCAATACTACACATTGCGGAAAATAAAAGAATTTGATAAAATAAATAAACGTAAAAACATTGGTAAACAATGTTAGAATTGTTGAGTATTTCTTTTCTGAACCGAAGCATAATTTTTTGGTGACAATAGAAGTCAAAAGCTCATCTTTACATCGGTGTGATAAGTAGCATTGTATCTTATTTCTCGTTAGAAACGGTATTAAAATATATATTTAAAAAAAATAATCATTATTAAAAATTTTCGTATTACATGATATTCTTTTTATAAATTTGTTAAAATAATTTATAAGAAAAAAAAATTCTGTCATTTTTTATAAAAAATTTAATTGACAAGTATTTTCTTTGTAAATAATTATTTCTTACAAAATTATAAAATTTGTAGGTATTTTTTACAAAATTTGTTGTAAAAAGTGTTTTATACAGAATATTTTACAAAAAAAATTTGTAATAATTTCTTGTAATTCTTTTTCATAACAAAATTTGTAAATATATCTTAAAAAAAATCAAAATAAAATTGGCATAAAATACTAGTTTTTTTAGTAATGGATGAAAAATTACATAGAGAAAAAATGTAATTTACCTTACAAAATTAAGATAACTAAAAGGATGTTAAAAAAGCAATTAAATTCAAACGTATAAAGACAATTGAATTGAGGGAGAGCACATGTTCTCTCTACACTTACATGGAATTGTTTCTTCTACCACCGAGTGTTTAATTAAATTGTTTCATAATATCCCACAATATTAATCTTGGGACTTGCCGAAATCTTAACTGAAAAACCATGTCCCAAGATCAAAATTGAAACTTTAAACATTATGAAGATAGATCTGCCAGTAAGGTTGGAGGAAGAGAGAAAAAAAAAAATTTAATATGTTTAGAAACAATAGTTATGCACTAATTTACTTTTCATTGTGAAGCAGTCAAATGATTAAAAAGTTGTTTATCCCTGTCCATGTATTGTAACTTGTGCTTAATACAGCGATATACTTTAGATTTGTTTAATTACTAAAGTTTGTCAAAAAAAGAATAATACTAATAATTTTGTTTTCTCCTGATCTATTATAAACTTTACTTGTATTTGTTAATTTAACAAATGAATGTATTTTGTTGGTGAACCCTAGCAATGCAAGGTTAAAAGAGAAACAAGATTCATTGACATGCACATAGAAGAAGAGATTCTTACGAGAGAATATTTATGACATGTAGCAACCTTTTATTAACTTATTCTCGCAAATCAAGGAACGTGGCTGCTTATCACTTGAAAATTGACTGCTAAGATAAATGATATTGTGGACCACATAATAATTTTCTTGTCTTATAGGATTCTTCTGTGTAAAACAACACTTCATTAATGTTATAAATAAATAATAATTACTTAATTCACAAAATATATTAGTATGTATGTGAGGAGACGAGCATCTGAAAAAATTAATGAAAAATAATAATAATAATAATAATAATAAAGAAACCCAGTTCCCAAGAAACAAAGAAAATTCAAAAAGAAAAGGCTGGCAAATGAGGTTAATGTTCTACCTTAGCTATAAACTTCCTCTATCACTCTCAAATGGGTTTCGTTTGAAGCAAACTAAAGTGACAACTATATCCCTTTACCATATTTAATTAACTAGCTCTCCATCTTCAAACCTAGCCCTCACTCTACACTTTAACTCTTCTACTTTTTTTATAATGTGTTAGGAATCACAATTAACATTTTCTTTATTATTATATGTTGCATATTTAATTGATATTGAGTTATTAAAATATCACAGTTAATTTAATGTTAACAGCACTTTGTACTTAATTAGTTTGGTAAATATAATAAAAGATGTTATATATATTACACATTTTGACACATGTATATTCTTACAAATATCGATTAAGGTTATTAGACGTCTTTTTCTTAAGTCTACAGCGGATGCTCGTGAGTGCAGTCTCATTCACTGTAAATATCCCATTTCTGAATATATTCTAACCATTCATGATCTTAAGTACTTTATCAGCTACTCATTTCACTAAATTCAAGACTTATTATATGTGATCTCAAAAAATTATCACTGTTCCTGTATAGTAAACTTTGAAACATGATCTATATATATAACATTTTAAATTTTAAAACACAAATTTTGGTATATTCTTTCATTATTATTATTTTTTTCTGTTATGTAAGAGTAACGCAAGAAGAGATAGAGAAGAACCCTACACTAAGAAAAGCAGAGAGAAAACTTAGAAAACCAAAACTGAGTTCAAAAGAAAAAGAAAAGGTAATACCAAATAACCAAAGTAACTTGAATCACAAATTCTTGCAGTTTCTTTTAACTCAATTAAAGCCTCTTATTATTTATATTTTACGCTTTATTATTTTTAGGACAGGAGACTTTTTTTTTTTTTTTTTTTTTTTTACATTGGCAAAAGGAAAAATAATAATAAATAATTAAAAAAAAAGAGTAGTCCCATATAGGTGTCCGTTTGTCCCCTTTAAACGCAAATAAACCCTCTTCTGCTTTTCTCTCTCACCACTCAAAACCACAACTTTGTCACACTTTGTGTCTCCAACTCCCTATACTTTCTCACTTCACCTTCTTCATAATTTTCTTTCAACCCACCACAACAACCAGAAGCCATGGAAGCACAAGAGTTCTTCCAGAACTCCTTCTACCCTCAATTCCCCTCCGACAACATAACTGCCTCCAACACCAACGCCTCCACCACCGACCACTTCATCGTCGAAGACTTCTTCGACTTCTCCAACAGCGACGAGGCCCCCCTTGTCGACGCCACCTTTGACTCTCTCCCCACTGACCACTCTTCCGCCGTAACCAACCTCGACAGCACCACCAACAACTCCAATTTCTCAGCCGCCGACGGTCATTTCTCCGGTGACCTCTCCGTCCCGGTACACACGTGTCTCTAAACTCTATACATGTGTTATGCTAACAAATGCAATTGCTGCCTATGTGTAACTTCTACACCCAAAAATTTTAAATTTACTAAATTTAATTATTTCTTTTTCCCAATTCTCATGCCACGTCCAATCAATACAACAAATTCTTGTCCTTATTACATACTTCTTTTTCGCTTTTGTTAATGTTGCAATTTCGTTTTCTTTCACTGATATTATATTTTTTTAAAATAAAAAAATTAATTAATCAACTCTGTGTGTGTGTGTGCGCGCACAGTATGATGATCTTGCTGAATTGGAATGGCTGTCGAAATTCGCGGAGGAGTCGTTTTCCAGTGAGGATTTACAGAAGCTGCAGCTGATATCCGGTGCCGGAGTGCAAAAGGACACCGCATCGGAAACACGAGAGCCGAACCCGGGTGTGTTCAACCCGCAAGTATCAGTTCGGGGCAAGGCGAGGAGTAAGCGGAGTCGTGGGCCCCCATGCAATTGGTCCTCTCGACTGGTCGTCCTCTCTCCGAACAACACCATGTCTTCGGAGTCTTCTCATTCAGACACCGGTAAGAAGGTGGCCCCGCGGAGGAGGGATGTGAGCGACGGCAGCAGCGAGGGCCGGAAATGTCTGCATTGCGCAACGGACAAAACGCCACAGTGGCGAACCGGTCCCATGGGCCCGAAAACACTTTGCAATGCATGCGGCGTGAGGTACAAGTCCGGCAGGCTGGTGCCGGAGTACAGGCCCGCCGCAAGCCCAACTTTTGTGCTGACAAAACACTCGAACTCTCACCGGAAAGTGTTGGAGCTGCGACGGCAGAAGGAAATGGTGAGGGTCCAGCAGCAGCAGTTGCTCCATCTGCAACATCAGCAGAACATGATGTTCGATGTTCCATCCAACGGTGAGGATTACTTGATCCACCAGCAATGGGCTCCCACTTCACACACCTCATCTAATCTCCTGCTAGACTAGGAAAGTTCCGGTGGAGCCGAGCTTCGGGTATTTTGTAGCTACCTTAATTTCCTACCTAATTTTTCTAGGGATTTATTTTATTTCTTTTCTTTTTCTGTAATTTCAAATTTTTCACTTTATGCTATATGTAGACTGCTCTCATGTTTCTTCAAGTCATTTTGACAGACTTGAAAACTCCCAAAACTCAGAATTTCCCCAATTCATATCTTTTTTCTCTTTAAACTATGTTATAGTTGGGTAATATATATCAATAGAAATAATAATATTGAACTATAACTTAATACTTTTTGTGTCTTTTATGTTTAAGCACAGTTTGTACTATGTTTGTAAATAAGACTGGTATTTGAAGAAAAATTAATTGAAGTGTTTAATACTACTAGTAGGTAATAAGAGTTGCTTTTCTATGGACCACTTTAAGAAAGTCTAACTCAATTTTCCGGCACACTGTTAACAATGTCCAAGCAATTAAATACTTGAGCTACCACTGTACGGTACGAAACCTCCTAAGTTTGTAATGTAGAGGAAAAACAGCAAAAAAATAAATAATATATTGTTTGTGTGCTCTATATTTCATGTGATTAAAGGAGGATAAGCATTAGAATGACATAGAAGTTGCAAATTAAATAAAAAAAATTGAATAAAAAACAAAGAAAAAGAAGATGTGACGACATTTTAGTAATAGGTGAATGATAAAAATCGCATGCAATTTGCAAATACATCGATCTCGCATCCATTCATGTCAGGGCATTATTGGTGGCAAATCTATGCACCAGTCATGTTTCTGAGTCGTCAGCATAAAATTTTCATTTTTTGGTAAATGTTCCTTTCTCCTATTTTGCCAGTGTCTTTTTTCAAATAAATCTTTCAGTATAATTGTTATTTATTGCTGCCAGTTATTTTTTATATACCTATATTATATCATCATATCGAACTAATTACTGTTAAAATTATAATTCATGTATATTTATTTTCTCTTTGTCTTCTTTAAATCATCCCGGTTTATAATTTTTTGACTAGAACTATAGTTATTGTTATACATAAGATTTGTCTTGTGAGAATGATTAAATGTTTTTTTTTTTTCCAATAGTTATGGTATGTACCAAATAAGTTGTAATCCTAATAGTACTTGTTAGAGTCAATGATGATTCCAAAGGTCAAAACTCCATTGAAAACTTCATCAAAATGACGCCCCACCAAACTAAGAATCCCGAGTTACATTATAAGGTTTGAGAATATTCAACAATTAGTTCATTTTCTAGTTTTTTCTTCTTTTTTACGAATAATGTGGTTCACTCGCATTTATTAATGTGGTGTTATATAAATAAGTATTTCTAATGTAAAATATTTAGTATAATTCTATTCTATTGCAAATAAGGTCATTTTATTGGTATGATAATAGAAGAGTATTATCGAGGTATTGTCTATTTTGAAACAGTGTGAAGCTCCGTCATAGTTTTGTTCTTAAAAAACATCTTGGAGGGTGGAGAGAAGTAGGAATATTTAAATTGTGTTTGACCTTGACTCCTCAATGATGTGAGACTTATTGGGTGTACCGGAACAAACCCCCCAGTCGAGGGCAAAGAAAGTTGAAGGGGAACTATCAGTCTTCACGGTGAACGCCAATATTCCGATTCTATAAGCTTAACTTAATTTTTCTTAGAATAGCAATAATAACTTCAATCAAAAAATATGAAAACACTAAGCAAAAATCTCTTTCATAGACTGATTTTACTGAATTGATTGATCAAATCAGCTCACTCTCAGTTACATCAACAGATTTTTAGAATTATAATCGATAACCAAGGTATTTAAATCTAAACTTGCAAGGTATTCCATACGTTTTACAAATATTAATTATTTGAAAAAGCATTGCACTTATTAACTAATGTGTAAGATAAAACATACGTTAGAAGAGAAGTAGTGGATTAAACAAGAAGAAAATCTCTATAAGATTGATGAAAAACAATTATACAGAGAACTAACATGGGAAGAAGTGAAAAAGGTTCCCTCTGTGAAACACTAAACAGACATGAGATAGATATGTGAATGAACCATCATCACACACTGCAATAGTAAATAAAAATGTAAGAGTAAAAGTTGGTTTTGTTGTTAAGAGTGTGTGTGAGTGGTTGAAGTATAATAGGTTGAATTGTGATGCACGTGAAGGAATTTGTTCTTGCTTGGTCTGAACCCAGTTCGTAATGCATGTGACAGAAGATGGAAAAAGGAAACTTCACAGCCATTTCTCCACCCCCATCACTCCCATGTGATCCATCTATTTTGAACTAATTAGGTGATTGGGTAAGTAATGAAATCGAGAAAAAAGAATTTTCATGAATGCATTTTATATAATTGTGGGAGTGTATGTACGACCTCAGACAACACAAATCCAGAGGACTATTATATAATACAACATTACTTTATCAAGATAACGTCTTCCCATTAATGTTAATTGCATTGTATACTGTGTTATTATATTACTCATTTCAATAGCTAAATATGAATCTTCTTCTCTTCTTTTTTTTTTTTTTTTTTTTTTTTTTTTTTTTTTTTTTTTTGTTTTTTTTTTTTTTTTTTTTTTTTTTTCCTTTTTCTTTTGCTTGAAATTGTAGGTTGCGTGTTTTGTTCAGTCAATATATTATAAAAAGTCTCAAAAGAATATGCAGAGAATAAAGCAAAAAAGAAAAGGGAAGAAGAGGGTTATTTAATTTACCCCAATCTTATTTATAAACAAAAGCTCGACTATATTAAATTAATTAGCAGTGCATTATTAGACTGAGAGGAAGCTAAGATTGCGGTGGTCACATGACACTGAACAAGATCACCATACCAATGAGTGATGTATCCATACACTCTACTATACGTATACTTCTATGGCAAATACGTAGTCACAGGACTCAACCCTCCAAAAAAAAGGTCCTCTTCACTCACACTACCTTCATGCATTTATTTAAGGCCACCACGTATGTTGTTTTCGATTGTCTCTTTGCTCAGATTGAATTCGGAATTTTTTTTTTCTTCCTCATGCATTCTGAACTTCATTTCTCATGAAACATTTTAAAATGGAGCAAAAACGAAATTGCAATAACTTAGTGAGAATAATTTTGTGAATTAGATAAGCTTATATGATTGGTTAGTTAATTAATTGTGCAATTAAAGTAATAGTAGCTCTGATAAAGATTCTTTGACAAGCCATTTTCATGAAAAACTAAGTCAGTTGTTAACTGGAGAAATCAATAAAAAAATAACAACTGAGTTTTTTTGCCCTATAATACTCTAGGATTTTGGTGTGTATGTTTGTTACTGTTGAGGGTATTTTTTTTTTAATCTTAACGGGTCAAAAACAAATTATTCACGTGTCTGGACCTCACCTCCCACACAAGCCCAACCTAATGAAACTAGGATTTTTCTTCTTCTCTCACACTCATAATGTAAAAATTAGAGAAAAAAAAAATGAGACTTGATTATACGTAATTCAAAATTTATATTTTTCATTCAAAATTTATACTAGCCCAAATTTAACCTATGATTTGGACAGATTTTGATATAAAAGGTTGGTTAAATAAAATATTGAATATGGTATAAATAAATGAGCGTTCTTAAATGTGATAATATAAATAAATGAGAAGGCCATATTTTGTAAATAAAAAAAAAGTAAGGTTAGATATTGATGTCTCCTTAGCTAAGCCATACACATCTTTGACCAAGCTTCATGCAGAAACAACAAGAAGTTGCTTGAATATTTACTATTTAGAATATTAAGATCATGGCTAGCTACATGCCATGCCATGCCATGCCATACCATACCATACGCATAGTGGCATTTAAATCTGAAAGTCTTCCAACAAAAAATAATACTGTTCAACTGCATGAGCATGGGGTAGTATTTGCCATGTTCATCGATACTTTATTCTATGCTCTCTTTCATAATAACCACAACACCCTCCATATTGCTTCAACAAATATCTAATGCATTAAATAAACAAGAATATCAGAAGACACGTTAGGAGGATAAAAAATTGTGTTTTGTGTAGTTTAGGAACATTTAATATTCTTGCTTAGAGTGTCCGTAGTAAAATAAAAAACTTGATTCAACATTTGTTCATTAAGTATCTGTTAATAAGAATTTTCTACACACTGAATTATAATGACGATAATTAACTCTCTGAATTAAGTTCACATTTTTACGTGTAATTAAGTTAACTAAAACCCAACTCTACCCTTAAGCGCTCCTCTGTAATCATTATATTAAAGTGTTGAAAAGAAAAAACATAGGAAAGTAAAGTGACAAGAGTTGCGTGTATTATTAGGCATTTTGGATAAATAAAGTAGTAGAGGCTACGAGGTACGAAGGAGTGAGGCTCTCACATGCTCATGTATGGTTCTGACGGAGACATAGTCTCTTTCGTCAAGGCTGTTATCACAGAAGATGGAGACATGTCATTGTTTGTCTACACTTCACTTTATTTACCTGCACATCATGTCCCCAAATAGCTATACTCAACATAATTTTCTAACTCCACTTCTCAAACGTCGGTTCTCACATACATACATATCATCATCATACACACACGCTTTATCTCAATTAATCAACCCTGAACTGCACTTATTATTGATGAGGGAAGTGAATGCACTGATTCTAATGCTATTGCTAACAAGTTCAGGAACATGCATGAGCAGAAATGATGACCAGGTGAATCAGAAATTTTTTTGTTTTTTATTCACCAACTGAGGTTGGCATAGGTTGATCTGATACAATTTGCACTGGAATGATCAAACATTTTATGGGAACCGTTGCAACAGACACAAGAAGTTCAAAGGATTCTCCCAATATACTTGATATAGTGAAGTGTCTAGAAAACTTGAAAACAGTTAACATGTAGAGCATCCCTGCAAAGCAAATAATGTCTCTAATCTGCCCATCAATAATATAGTCTTCAAAACCTCTTATCGCGGGGTGCTGAGACCCATTTCTGAGAAAATTTGAAAAGAATAATACGTAAGCACAGGAATAGAATAATAACTCAGTAAAGCAAGGGACGTTTAACATAAACAGTACCACAGCAAAACTACAAAGCCTCGCAGTTCGTGAAAAAATGGCTGTGAAAAAAGGCTGAAGCTTGAAGGTAATAAACGTACAAGGAAGCAGCAGGCAGCCAGAAATTGAGCGGGAATATATACAATTAAGTGTTGCATCCTTTGGTTTTACATCCCAGATGAATTATTTTGTTCACATCCCAGATGTGGTTTTACACACTTACTGAGAACTTAATAGTTTTTAGCTTCTACGTTCCAAATACCATTTCTTACTTTTGAATGGGTTTCCAAATGCTATTTATCACATCACATGGATGAAACTAATGAATTTCAAGCATAGCGTTGATGTCACCTAAGTTGTTTATTCAGAGAACGCTTAGGAAAAGTGTGATTGTGTATGACAGAAACAGGGTCAGAATTATAGAGAAAATGAGAAAAGTCCCCTGAATTTAGTATGATCACGCTCACAGAGATTTGGCAGTCTGCACTTTCCAGTGTCCAAAGGCCCTAACCCTTCTCAATTGAAAGGATACCCTTTCTCTGGATCCTCCGTCCCATTTATAACCAACAGCATGCCTTACTCCGTATTGTCCAATCCCCTAATTACAAAAAACTAACTGAATCTAACAATTAACTAAGACCTTTAACTAACATGTACTAAATAGCAATGACTCATGTCATTTGGAGGGAGGGAGAGTTGCAATCTCCCCTCACTCTTGTGGAAATCAGAATTTTAGTAAAACCATAAGTGTTCTCTGGCCACACCTTGATCTAAGTGGTCTTCTGTTCCAGTCTGTCGTATGTTCTCTCAGCCCTCAGTTATTGTTGTGTCCCTTTATTCTCTCTAATTTGATTACCCTTTTGTTGCAGTATATTCTACATTCTGAAACAGGTTATTCAAGATTCATCTTTCTCTACAGTGTCTTCTCTATTTTACCATTTTTTAATTCTCTAATTTGGGTTTTAATATTTAAACATTTATAAACTAACATGTATAATATAATTTTTTTAGTTCATACAATTCAATACCTAACCTAATCGCAGTGTAGCAGCCCCACTATAGAATTTCAGTGTTTTCCTTCCCAAGGTTGGTTGGTAACTGTACTGAGCAGTTCTTTATTTAGTGTGAACTATAAAAAATGAAATACAAACGACGCCTTTGAAATGGCAGAAAGGTTTCACTACGATGAGTTGCTACGTACAGAAGTTCTACCCAATAATATGGATAATCCACTATGTATACTTATGACTTTCTAGATAGGAAGAATAAAATGCAATAATATGAATCAAAAGCTCAGATCTTCGTTTAACAAAAAATATTTTATTGCTTCAAATGTGGTCTGTTGTACGTACCTTGATATCATTTAGGTACAGATCATATCCTTAATTATACAACCTAAGTAATCGGTTCCTACTCAAATTCAAGAGAAACAGTGAGGGGATTTGGAATGGCAACTTGGTGGTGAACATGTGTGCAATAATTTGCAATGGATAAATCAACGGCTTTCCAGGTTCATATGCATGACCTTTGAAAGTGACAGTCAACAAAGCACAAACAACTTATGGAGTGTTTGTTTTTGTGTTGGAGAGGCCACAGCTCAGGTTATAGGATATGTTTTGCATGAAAAGATCTAAAGATCATTTGACAAATTCAGAACCCAAACTTCTTGAGTCTTTTGAGCCCCTCAACCTGGAAGCAACATTTTGCTGCTTTTGCATTGAGTAAAATATGGCTTTGGTGTATTGATAAAAAAATTCTTCTTAAATTGATATTATCTTACTGTTTCAATAATATCAAACAAAAATAATATCCTTTATAGCAAATATAGATCTCAAAGTGACTTCTGATCAACACTATCAAGACAACATTCGTCATAAAAGTCATTTGCCAAATAAATGTTTCCAAATATAGTGCACATTCGGATTCATATTAAATCATCCAAAATCATGTTGAAATAACAACTGATGTAATTTTACAAAAATGTTCATATGTTTAGTCTGACTTCAAGTTGTTGATTACGGGACCAACATTAATTGAGTTGAGGTAACTTTAGAAAGCTTTTGTGTTGGATAAAAATACTTTAAGAGTTTTACTACTAACTAGCTTTTAGAATAAAAGTCAAACATAAATCACTTCACTTTAAAATCAGTTTTGTGAGTTCATTTAGGGTGTGTTTGGTTCAGCGTTAGAGAATTGATTCCAGCTGAATCAATTCTCCAACGCAGAAGTAATAATTAGTTGCTTCTCATTCAACGTGAATTTTTTACTCTTCAATTGACTTTGGAAACCAAACACGTAGTGATTCTGTGTTAGAAAATCAATTCTAATCGATTCTACATCAATTTGACACAGAACCAAACACACACTCAAACTCACATAAATCCATTCACCCAATTCCCCATTTTAACCAAAATCAATTTTAGAAAACAATGCTCATTTAAAATAAAGTTTATAAACTCCAATTTAAACACAGCCTTAATGCTACAACTATACTGCAAACCAAGTGCTACACAGTGTGAATCAGTGAGAAAATAATAAAAGAAAATCACAAAAACATTATGAACAATGACATAGAATGAACTATCACAATGTAAAGTGATGATATTCTCCACCAAATATAAATTTCATTGCTCTACTGTTTTAATGCCGCTAAACTTCATTTTATTTACTTTCCTATCTGTTCTTCAATATGAATGTGGACACAGTAGTTTTGAGGCCGCTCCCTAGGCAAAACTACAATCTTATACAGGACAATGAATATGCGAGGTTAAGGCTGCGTACAATGACACCCCCCATTCCTTCACATAGAGAGGAGCCTCTGACACAAGAGTGCGTCAGTATTATTTAGTTTTTTATTCTCCGCAGATTATCAGTTGTTTACGATGACATCTGATTAACAATAGCTCACAGGCCACTTTCAAAGCAAAACTGCAATCTTGTATTGGTTAAAAACAACCTGATAGCAACTTCCTCTTGTTTTGCTAAAATAGAGACACAACAAGTTGCCTAATCATGAACAGAATGAAACAAGCACTGAGACTCTACGATGCATGATAAATAGGGATTTGGAAATTGGAACTCCACGAAATGAGAATGCGGTTAGTGTGAGAAAAATTCAGTATGCCTTAGTTTGATTGGGAAGATGGCATTAAGAAAAGAGGGGAAGTAGCAATGAAGCTTACAGAGAAAAAAGGGGTAAAAAAGAATTGGAGAAATCAAACTCCGGGGTTGGCACTGCAGAGCATACCCTGGGACAACGACCTCGACCTACTCGAATCGATGCCTAGACAAGAAGTGAGGCGCGCCGAGGACACCGCCGAGTGCAGCGGAAGCAGCGACTGCACGCAACCGAGCTCCCCACCCACCCGCCTGAACAAAAAAAAAAACGCAGAATAAACATAAAATCCAATTGGGTCAAAGAAAAAGGATCACTTCATAGGGGAAACGGACTTGCCTGGCCGTAACCGGAGAACGAGTTTTGAGAAGAAAAGCTGAGGCTGTGGGCTTGGAAGCTGGTTTTGTGATGGTGGATTTGATAAAGGACAATGCTGGTTGCGAAATAGATCTATAACGAGAAGCCATTGCAGCCATCCACCAAATTCCAGAGTTAGGGCTTTCACCGGTCACAGTTCAAGAAAGGGTTTTGCTGAGGGTTTTGTCCTTTTCACTGATATTTTTCTTGTTCTTGTTCTTCTATTTTTTCTTTTCTTTTTTTACTTTCTCCGTCCTCCTTTCTTTTGCATTTTAATGTAAAAGAGGAAAAAAATGAGGGAATTTGTAAGGGAGAAATGAAAAATAAATAAATAAATAACATGTCTTTGAGTTAAATAGTTGAGATTAGAGGTGTTATTTGTTCGTTTTAACGATAAGTAACATAAATAATTATTTTTTTATTTAAAAATCCAGTTGATCTCTAAACTCGTTATTATAGTTTTCTGTTTTAGGTTTAATAAGATAATTATTTAATTCTGATTCCCAAAATTTAAAAATTGTATGGTATAGTATTTAACATGAAACTACAATTACATTTTTTATTAAATGTAAAAATGTAAACTAAGGAGTTTTTCTTATAAAAATTAAAATAAAATGTAATATTTTCATATACTGTTAAATTGGACTTGTTCCACGAAAAAAAATACTTAAATTTGAATTTTGGAAATTAGAAAAATAAAAATATATATAAAGATATTTTAGTAAAGAACTAATTATTTGTTTATTAATATTAATCATTAATAAAATTAATAAAGTACTAATAATATAGTAATCCATATAATTACTTTTAACTTTTTTTTCTGACTTGCAAACCAAAAAACAAAAGATTACTTCTTTAGTTATCTTTATGATTGTCGATATGAAGTTTAATCCAATTAACCTGTTAAGATTTCAATTGTTGATTATCGGATTTAGCTATTATTAGGCTTGCCACTCAAAATTAAACAGATAATGTTTGGTTTACGATTAAATTAGTCTAATCTAACTAGAAAAAATTTCATGCATAAACTTGAATGTGTCAAGGTTTACTTTATAATTCTAAGGAAAAGCTGTCATTTTTTTTCTTCTCATTTTGGATAACACGATAGAAAACGAAACGAGTGTACTAAATATCAAAACTATGTTTATTATAAACTTATGTTTTTTCTCATAGAACTTCTAATTGTAAATTATTCTATCTTGAGCTCAATTTAAAATTAAAATGAATTCTACAATATCATGTTCGTTAGCATTCAACACATTCTTTTACAAAATATTTTATTTGACTCACAAATTTAGGGGAAAAAATGACCGTTAAAGAGCTTAAAATTTCTCTCTCTTTCATTTTTGTATCCAATAAATATTAGATTTTCTTTTTAATTTCAATGTTATCTTCATTGTAAATTACCCATTTGTCCTAATAATCTTAAGACGTGAATAATGTTTTTATTCATCATAACATTAATGAGTTTTGATGTTAGTCGTTACACAATATGAAAATTATCACTTTAATTTCACAAAAGACTTTTACTTTCTGCACGCTCAAAATTTCTTCGCACACCCTCCAACTTTTTTAAATGATCTCCCAATTGTTTATTCCAAAAACTTCCCTGAATAAATTTTCTAAAATAAGATTTTCGAAATAAAATCTCTAGAACAACCGAAATGCGTTCTAAATGAGTTTTTTGAAATAGAATTTCTAAAACAAAATATGCGTTTTAGAAAGAATCCATGAAATAAATTCTGGAAATAATTTTTCAAAACTAACTTTTTTTTCACATTCCCTCTCTCTTCTTCTTCCTCTGCAGCGATGAGGAGGACAGCAACAACAGTTGTGTGGTATGGAGCAACACGATATTATAGTTTTTTTTTTTTTTTTACGTTAGTGAGCAGGTGCAGTTAGTAATTGTATTCTAACTTTTACAATAACCTTTACAAAACTGATACAATAGGCTCAAGCAGCCCAAACCAGTTACAGGATGAATTAGTGAAAAACAAAGTTCTAACGGCTATGTTCATTACTTGTATTGCTGGACCACCATTGAAAAGAATTAAGCCAGAGTTTAACTTTCTCTTATCATTATTCAGCAACCTATGAACCTCAAGCTACACCAAGAAAGTTTATCTAAACGAACATCAGATATTTAATCAATCACACCATGGTACATTTAATCGACCTCAAGTACCAAATGTTATTAAATTTAAAAAAACTAAATATATCTTTTATCCCTTAACTTTCAGTAAATTTTGAAATTAGTTAATTTTAAAACTTTGAACCAATTTAATCTTTCATTTTTTAAAATATGTAAATTTAGTTCTTTTAATTAAATTTTATTAAGTTTATTTGATGTTCCGTACGTATTTTAGAATTATATTTGAGTTGTTTATACTGTTTGACACATTTTTGCTTTAATGTTAAGTCAAATACTATTATGAAACACGCTTGAAATGTTAAATAAACTTAACAAAATTTGATTAAAATGACTAAATTCACGTATTTCGAAAAACGAATAACTAAATTGATCTACAAAATTTCGAAATAGACTAATTTCAAAATTCGTTGAAAGTTAAGGACAAAAAACATATTTAACCCTTAAACTTATTATGCTATTACTTAATCTTAAACTTAATTTAACTTTCTGTCAAATGACATAATAAGCATAAAATATATTTATACTTTTGATATAGTAAATACTTTATTTTTAAAAGAAAAAATCAACTTTTGAAAACTTAACCAGGATGAGACTGATTAAACTGTCCTACAACAATTCTATACAATAACAAATAAATAGTTTTTGTTCATCATGGTAGAAAGGATGATGAAATTCATGCAACTACACCTAATGGACACAAGCATACCATAGCCATATAACGCGTTAGAACACAATACCAAGTAGCAACAAGCTCAGGTATTTATAATATTAGGACATGCTTCTGGAATGCTGTCAAAGCAGGGGCAATCTACCAGTCACCGCATCCACAGATGATTTTGGTCCTGACAAAAAATGCAGCAATATGTAAAGGCATTCCATCAGAAAGCAGCACATTACAAAAGCTGTCAACAAAGAACAAAGGTAGCAACTTTGAAAAACATCAGCATCAAATTCAAGACTGTGACATTCAACTGTTCAATTAACTACAGAAGCATTTGGATTTTCTTGCACATGTTTTTGGTCTTACATGGCATACAAGCAACAAGAAGCTTACCAGGTCCAACAGCAAGAACAGTTTTTGATCCTGCCAAAACCTGAACATATAGAAGCATTAGCAATGATACTATCAAAAGACACAATGTGAGGACGTGAGATGATGAAAGCAAACCCTTCAAAAATCAATGATATTGCATTGCGAAGTTAGTATTAACAATTACACAAGGAGAGTTCGTCCGTCACTAGGTGTCAACTCTATGCTAGACCTATAAGGTGATTACTTTCACTTTTAGCCAAATATGAAGTATTACCTGTGTTCTTCCTGCGTCAGCAACAACAAATGTAGGAAGGCCAATACTCTCAGCTGTTTCCTTTAGTTTATTCCTGATCCAAAGAGAAGTCATCAATGCAATGTAGGTCTTGTTCTACTGAACAAGTGAATTAACAGTATCCAGATTAAAATCAGATGTTTACATCTCTTGTTGATTCCTGCAAGTCACAACAATTTTGGGCTGGCCACACTGTTCCCATTGTCTCAGAAGAGACCGGTCACTGCAAAAGTACAAGGTGCTCAAGTTTATTACAACAATAAACTTGCTGGTAGAATTTATTATATCAAAGAATATGTAGCCTGAATGAACTTAAGTTTTAACATATAATAATATGGCTACGAAGTATAGCAAAATCACAGGTATGAAATAATCATCATTTTCATGTTCAATATGAAATGTTTAAAACTAAACATGTCAACTTCCTATTTTCATTTGCTTTAAGGTAAGGGAAGTTATCTCCTTGAGTATAACCAACTTTACAGTATGTATCTAAAAAAACTGACAAGCATGTCATCCCAGCACAGGATTATGTGAAGTCACTGCCATAACGGCCATCATGCAGAGCCTACAAAAATTGTCCTGAAGGTTTAACAACATGGCACGGTCTTTTAAACATTATGTTAACCTAGATGTCGTCTTGTTTCTTCATGAAGGAGATGTTGGTAGGTGGATTCGTAGGACTCACAAGGACCACTAATCAGAAATCTAGAAGATGCCCAATGCTTTGAAATGGACACTTGTCAGAACAAAAGTACCTTTGCATTAACTCAGCATACATGCCAGTTGCAGCATCTGCAACAAAATGTGAATGAAAAGGCATAAACTAAGAAACTTAAAGGAGGCAAAAGGGAGTAATAAGGAAATTTGTAATGGTGAAAGGAGACTCTTGACAAATTTGAGATAAACAACACTTCAAAAGTTAACAATAGTTTGATATCTTACGAGCACATTGAGATGCAATCTTTCCAGATTTCATCTTCAAGTCTTGTCGAACGACCAGAACCTGACAGAAAACCGTGCACTTTTTAAAATCAGAAGTGTTTTTTGTACATAAAAAATGGTAGATGTTTATTAAAAAGAATGCATGTACCATCTATTTACCCTGGCCATGAAATTTTTTGAAACAGAAGAGGAGTTCAATTAATCTAATTACTGAGTAATTACATTCATGGATACAAAAAACTTTGTATACACTGCTGCTTCATATTACTCTAAAAAAGTAAAAAAGAAAATATAAACTTGTTCCTGAGTTTTGTTCAGTGATTCTGCAGAGAGAACTATTCACATGTAATCATCAATGATTAAACAAGTTCATTCGGCAAACTTTCCTCCTAATTGAGAAAAAGCAGATGGATAGTAAGGGAACAATTTCAATCATGCATGTCCTTCCGATAAAGAAGAATGACTTGCTTATATGATGTACAGATAGTGGCTAATGTGATGAAATGACAAACCATTTTAAGTTCTCGGTCACCATTGCTGGAGACTGAAAGTTGCTCTTGAAGCTTGGTAGATGACAATTGTTTCTTGGGCAAGTGATTTCTACTGGGCTTTGTTAAATCTAACAACAACCCAACAATGAAACCTATAACAAGACCTGGAATGAAGTTCTCTGCCTTGAAACTCACTGCTAACCATTCTCCTTTTTGTTTCTGTTGTTGCTACACAAACAACACCAAGAACACTCAGGCAAAAAAATAGCATATTCAAGGTAAATAGCGTATCAAAACTCACAAAATAGAATTGACATGGTTCCCAATATATAAGGGGTAAAAAGAAGTAACTCAAAGATTGGAATTTTGGACCACCCCTGGGGGAGAGGTGCATGGTTGTTCGATAGGATGGTGGAACATTTGTATATCAAATACGCGTTAAAAAATGAATTACCCTAAATAGACTATGAGGGTTTTGTTCAGTTGTTGGGACAAAAACCACAAAAGAAGACAGATGAGGGAAGTGAAAGACATTAACTAACCTTATCCCGAGGTTGATTAGAATTTAGGATTGAAGAGAACATTGAGTTTTTGCAGTGAAGGAAGAAGGAACATGAATGGGTAATTTTTGAATGTTTGAAACTGAAAATCTTAGTCTTAGATCAAAAGGGTAAGCGAATTTTGAGAAGATGAACATTTACTGGTGGCTGCTTTGGCCAGTGGAGAGACCATGCCGCATTTGAAATTAAGGATTGAGTTTTTTTAAGGAAGAGAAGGTTTAATGGTTATGAACTTATGCTTCGGTGTATACTTTTTGTTTTCTCACCTTTAAATTTTTATTTTTTAATCAATTTAAAGTCTTATAACTTTCAGGGTGATAAAGATTAACAGATTTGCAGTGTTGTTTTTTCTTAGTTTTGATAGTGGATGATGCACCCGTTCTCTTTTCTGTTATTAGTTTATTCATATTATCTGAAATTTTTATCTTAATCGTTAACACCTTTCTTGGTTCTGTATTATTTTAATGTTTAAACACTAATCTTTTATGAAGTAAGTTTTATTCAAAAATCATTCCAAAATACTAGCTAAAAGTACGTGAATAACTAATAAAAAATCTTTTGCTTTTATATAATATAAAAAATATAATGCTTAATTATTAATTTAATCCTTCTATTTATTTTATTGATTCGGTTCATTTTGATTTTTTATTATTTTTGGATTCAATTTAAACATTCAATTTTTTAAGAAAATTCAATTTAGTTTTCTTATTATTTTTAATTCAATTTAGTTTTCTTTTAGTTAAAACGATCAAATTTTATCTTATTCAATTTGAGACAAAATTAATAATTAAGTTTAATTACGACATATATCTACATGTTAAAATAATTTTTTAGAATTTATATATCAAATCATTCTCGAATTATTTTAAGTCGCTAATTACTCTAAAGTCCACTTTTTTTAAAAAAAAAAAATTTGGGTCTGGTTTAATTAAAGGGTCCAAGGTCAGTCCACTTATCTTCCCAGAACCCTTCCAACTTACTCACTTACTTCCATTTTGTCTCCTTTTTTCTAAAACAGTTCATTTTCTATCTTCCCTTTCTGAAGTAGAAGCTAAGCTATGACAGTTGGAAAACCCTTTTCCGAGCTAGCAGAAAGTTCCTTCCTCCAAGTAAGTCAATCTCCAACCTCTGTTCCATTTTCGTTTTAATATTCTGGAGCTATAGTTCCACTTCAATTCTTGTATGGAGATTCACTCTCCCTTCCTGTGCCTTGTGTTTTTCAGCTCTGTAGTTGTTTCTGGATCTGTAGTACCTTTCCCTTAGGTTTTTTTTTTTTTTTTTTTTTTTTAGTTAACTTTT
>Ga0209589_1005402_pt1 | contig 21675 bp, 15 predicted proteins | sample CowpeawhiteBW_FD_187525 | JGI IMG/M metagenome (GOLD analysis project Ga0209589, IMG submission 187525) | Root nodule microbial communities of legume samples collected from California USA - Cow pea white BW (SPAdes) (version 2) | ecosystem: Host-associated > Plants > Roots > Nodule | place: USA... | reverse complement strand
CATCATTGCCTCTCTCCAATGTTTACTCTTTACAACATCCTTGAGAGTGACTGAATCACTGTCAATCATCATCAATAATGCATTTAAGCAATCTTCTTCGGAAATACATGCCTAGTTTCATAATATTCCAACCATCTTGGTGCTCTCCTTACACGTGCACCCCTCCCTGGAGATATATCAGATGATTTGCCATCTACATTGTCTCTTGTGTTGTCTTCCTCTTCATCCTCATTGGCCATTGTTTCAGTTTCTTGATCAATCACTCTTGCCGGATCATCTGCATGTTCATAACGTAGTTTTTGTTGCTGAATTTTTTATTGGATCCAGTCCCAACTTTTCTCTTCTTCAAATACCACATCTCTACTGATGATAATTGATTTTGAAATTGGATCATACAATTTCCAGGCCTTTCATTCATCACTGACTCCTAAAAAGATACATGTTTTGCTTTTGTCATCTAGTTTAATTCTCTTCTGATTTGGAACATGGGCATGCGCAAGGCAACCAAAGATTTTAAAGTACTCCACCATAGGTTTCTCACCGCTCCAAGCCTCCTCTAGAGTCTTGCTTTCTACAGTTGTAGTTGGACTTCTATTCTAAATGTGCACACACCATTTCACAGCATATGGCCAAAACATCTTGGGAACCTGTTTTCCATGCAACATAGCTCGAACAACATCCAAAATAGTCCTGTTTTTCCTTTCCGCCACACCGTTTTGTTGAGGATTGTAAGAGGTGGTCAACTGTCTTCATATACCTTCTGAGTAGCAGAACTCCTCAAATTCATTTGAAAGAAATTCCCCTCCTCTATCTATTCTGAGACATGATATGTCTGTCCCTACCTCCTTCTCTACGCGAGCTTTAAACTTTTTAAACATTGCAAGTGCTTCTGATTTTTCATGTAAAAAATACACCCAGGTTTTACGACTAAAATCATCAATGAAACTCAAGATATACCTCTTACCACTATATGAAGGTGGCTTGATAGGACCACAAATGTTGGAATGAATCAACTGAAGTTGTTTGGATGCTCTCCATGTACTCGCGCTAGGAAAAGAACTTTTGGTCTGTTTCCCAGTTAAACATGTGTTACATGTTTTTACTGGAAATTCCAATGTTGGTAGTCCAACGACCATCTCCTTACAAACCAATGTATTTAATGCTTTGTAATTAAGATGTCCGAACCGGCAATGCCATAAGTGTGCCTCTCTTGTTGATACACTTTCTGTTTGTAAACATACATACTATTTTGGAACAATAGAGGATGTCAAATAGAACATTCTATTTCCACTCATGTTAGTTTCCATAATCAATCCTTTCTGCGAATGAAATACTTTGCATGTACCATCCAAAATCAGAATGGTCAAACCTTTCTCTTGTAGTTGGCCTATACTTAGCAAATTATTTTTCAGATCCAGAATATAATATATATCAGTTAAAACTTGAGACATACCATTAATTTGCATTCTGATATTACCCTTAGCTGCCACTTTCATGTGTGTATCATTCCCAAGCTTCACCGTTCTGCAATGCTCTTCCCCTAGACTTAGAAACCACTCTTTATGGCCAGTCATGTGATTGCTACAGCCGAAATCAAAATACCATCAATCTTCTATTTATTGTTGTAAGTCCTCATAAGCCATCAGTAAAATCTCGTCTTCTTCATCTACCTCTGTATAATTTGCCTTCTTCTCCAAATTTGGACACTCATATTGAAAATGCCCCAATTTGTGACACTTGAAACATTCAACAGTGGATTTGTTGAAGAATTGTCTTCCTCTCCCTCTGTTGTGACCACCTCTGAATGCACCACGACCCCTGCCTTTGTTAGGTCGATCATCTTGAGTGTTCCTTTTGCTAGGAATTTCGTCATGGGTTGCTTTCAGCACTTGCTCCTCCTCATGTAGCCCTTGCATCCTCTGCTTATGTACTAGGAGACTTCCATGCAACTCATCAATGGTTAAGATGCTAATATCATTGGATTCTTCAATCGCGCAGACTACATAATTGAATTTTGGGGTGAAAGAGCACAAGATTTTACTGATCATTGTGCTTTTCTCCATCATCTCTCCATTTGATTTCATTTTACTAACCATAGTCATGGTGCGTCCGAGAAAGCTATCCACCTTTTCTCCATCTTTCATGGTGAGCAGTTCAAATTCTCTTCGTAACGCTTGGAGTTGTGCCCGTTTGACCCTTGTAGAACCTTGATACTTCTACTTCATGGAATTCCATAATGCCTTGGACGTTTCTTTGTCAAGAATGGTATCGAGAATTTCTCTATCAATAGTTTGAAAGTGAAAACTTTTTACTCTCAAATCTTGGAGTTTAGCCTCGTTAAAAGCTTTCTTTTGTGTCTCACCGTTGGGTCCCCTGCTCATCACAGGCGTTGGTATTCCATCCTCCAGCAAACTCCATAGCTCCTTGCTCCGAAGTAAGGTTTCCATTGTCATGGACCAAAAGTCGTAATGGCCATCAAACTTTTGAATTGAGGGTTGCATGAACTGCTCTACCATTTTGATTCTCTCTTTTAGGTTATCAGGCCCCTTTCGGAGCTCTGATACTAATTATTAAATTGGGCATATGAATATTCTAAAAAATAGATGAAAAGATGAAAGTGCTCTCTGTATTAAAAATGAGAAATATACGACTATATAAAGCCGCTACATCAAAACAAATAACTGAACAGATTTGCGCAGATCACATTTACATGCCTAGATATGATCCCTAATATCAGGGGACGTGTGATTTATTCCTCCTAATTAATAGGAGTATCAAAGCAACAAAATAACAAACAAACAGAACAATAAATCAGAAATAAATCTGCAACCTAACAAATTTTATATTATTTGTGGACTTTTTGCAATCAAAATAGCAAAAGTTTCATTTATTATTTTTTCAACTTTTTTCAAACTAACAGTTTAATATTCATATGCCAGGTTATATATACTTACTACATGTTTGTGACAGTAGCAAAGTTTCCACGTTCTACCTTATTACGTGGTTCTAGGTAGTCTTTGCATTAAACATGAATGTATAAAGAAAACTCAAGAATTAAAAAAAAACAATGAAGCCTACAAAATAAGAATTAGTATTTTTCTATTCAACCACCATTCCTATAACAGCAAACAATCGAAATAGATGGCTAAACACTCAACAGCATAAAGTAAGCAAACAATGTGATTCACTAACTACGATAATGCATTGAACCCGATTATCATAATCAATAACTTTCGAGATTAGGGTTTTCATTACAAAACGAGGGATCAATGAAATTAGAAGTTGCAAATAATAAATTAAGAATGCTCTAAAATAGGTCACATAACACATATTAACTTCAGAAACATAAGAAATCTCACATGCTTTGAAATTTGATGGCTTCAATATGTTGAAAAACTTCCAAACTCACATTGAGAATCTGCTATGCATGAAAATGCATTAGAGCAATCTGACCACTACACAGAAGAAGAGACAGCGTGTGAGAAGGAGACCAAATGAAGACCAAAAAACATAAAAACATAAGTTGAAGACACAATGTCGTGAAAGAAGTACTAACGTAAGAGAAAGAGAGCCACAATTGAAAAACATTAAAATATTGAAACTATAATCGTAAATAGTTTAAAATATTAAACAATACAATATTTTCTAACGGTTAAAATATTCTGACAGAAACTATAATTTTTTTTTTACCTACTAGATAAGCCACAACCTAAGCCTAAGCCACAACAACCTAACTCAAGCAACAACATTAGTGTTGATGCTGGTGGATCAGACAATGTGGAAAGCACCAATGAAGTTACTACAACCTCACAAGAAAAGGATAACAATACTGAAATTAGTGCATTTGAGGAAACTGAAGATGATCCCCTCATTGGGAAATTTAAAAATGTGAGGCGAGAAGGAAGTGAACAACCTTCCAACAATGAGGAGGCATCAGAATAGAAGGAAGCAAAATAAGAGAAGAAGAAGGTTTTGATAAGTTCTTTGACTTTGAGAAAGCATCTGAATCAATTGATTCAAAAGAGCAGTGAATAGCCACCCCCACCATCAACCAAAATAGAAATATTTTTAAAATTTATGCCTTTTAAATTTTACACTTTAATTTTAGCTTTATTGTTTTAAATTTTATTCTAGATTTAGTTGTTTGATAATTAAGTATGCATGTCTTAGGTAATCTAGTTTAGGTTGTAAATACATTTTGGACATGGTTAAATTAGGAACAAAGCAAGAAAAAGAAAAACACACTCTGAAAATGTTTTGAAAAATTGAGAATGCAAGGAAAGGAAAGAAGGAAGAACCATGAATGCTTAATAGAAATTGATGCAATGTAGGTCAGTTCTTAATTAAAGGTTGACACAGGGAAGTGAATCCAACCTTGTGAGATGAGTGAGCCAAACACTTTATGTGAAAATAAAAGAAAACATTTAATGACTAAGTCACAAGTTTTGTGTCTAATTTCTTATTGCTAAGCATGATCGGCTTAGAAAGGATCAAGGCAAAGTTTCTTGTTGAAAATTTTGTATAAACTAGGACCAAACAACCACCCTACATGATTTTTGAATGAAAAATACCATTTTAAACCTTGGCCTGAAACACACACCCTGAGCTTAGAATGTAGGTAATCCAAACCTTCTTACTGATGAGAAGGATGCAATAAATGTGTGTGTGCCATGAAGACAATGGTGGGTTGTGTGATGTATAAAGGAATAAATTTAGGGTATGTTGAAAGCATACATAAGAATACAAAGGAAAATGAAAATTGCAGCAAAAATGAAATTGAATTTGGACACCTCGAATCAAAAAAGATAAAGGAGAATAAGTCAATTAAGAGTGTACCTAAAAGGAATGAAAAGAATTGAAAGAAAAATAGGTTGTAGTAGAAGAGAAAAACAAAAGAAAAATATGGCTAGAATAGGCTAGACTCATACCACTTACACATTATTGTTTTCCTTTTTAGTAGTGAGTCTTGCTCTTTTTGTAAAACAAAGTTCTTTGATAGCCCAACCACGTTACAAGCCTAAAAGACATTAGTGATATTTTCCAATCATATGTACATAACAATTAGGAATGAAAATACAAATCCAAGTGGACAATTGCAAATTGTGCTAAGAGAGCAAACACTTTGAACACTTGGGAGGATGCAATTCTACACTTAAAATAGAAAACGCATTGAGAGACTCTATCTTTGATCTTTAGCTATGATAACTGAACTACGTGTAACGTTCCGTCAGGATATTACGGATTTAATTAAATAAAATAGATAAAGCAATAATTACATCACAATTAATAATACTTTATTTCCCATAAAGCGCGAGAAATTTAAAACTTCATTACTTCCAAATAAAATTCCAAAATTCATAGTCTATAAAACTGAAAATGATATAAAGACCTTTCATAAGAGTTTACAATTTATTTCCAAACATAAAATATATCTATAGCTCCCATGCTATCCCCACTTCGTAGCTAAGTCTCACCAAGACCACCTGCATCAACATCATCTGCTCACGTGTACCGCGTACACGATCATCGCCAAATACAAGCAGATAGGGTGAGCTTAACAGATAAAACAGATACCAATATATATGCACATATACAACACATTCATCCCAAATGAATTCCATCCCTTTTAATTCATACCACCTGGCCACAACCAGGTTATTCGTGTTATACATCTTCCAGTGATTACTTCGAGGTGACTTGTTGTCATACCTATCGGCCACAACCGATAGAGCACGTGCGGAAAACCATGTTATGGATCATACACCATAATGCCAGGTGGAGTTCCCAAATACGAACATAGTTCGCAATGTCCCAAGACTACCAAACTTATTAGTCGACTACTGAGGAGGGCAATCTATCTGGACCCATCTGTACTGGCCACAACCAGCACACTCACACCGGCAACACTCACCAATCCGAGCCATAACTCAAGAGTTTCGCGTGTTCATCCACCATCCCAAGCCACAACTCAAGAGATGCTATTCCGAGCCACAACTCAAGGAATACCACATGCTTTAACCCCTATCCCGAGCCACAACTTAAGGGATACGTTCCGAGTCACAGCTCAAGGAACACCAGCAATCCCACCTTTCAAGCATCACCGCAAGCCTTGTAGATCACGCCCACAGAATCAAGAACATCAATACTGCAGTAAAATCGCCTAGCGGGGGGCATGTACCGCCAGGTGCTGCGTGCTTCCAGACCACCTAGAGGGTGTGATGGGTCGAACGTTTGTTCTCATTAAATAATTATATTCTGGGAGTTTAATATTATTATTATATATATGTTTTTAGCTTAAAAAGTGTATTTAGTGGCATACTTTATTATTAGACCTCCTTGAGCATTATGATTCAACTGTAATTTAATTTAGGTTTTTAAGAGTGTAAATGGTGAATCTTTTAATTCATAATTTAAGTCCCACAATCATAATTTTGGAGAGGAATAGTTCATGTACTGAATGCACCCCCAATTCTCATGTTCACACCCCTTTTTTTCAATTGGAATATCTATTTCTAAAAAAACATTTTTAGAGCTAACTGCACTCCCTATTTTAAGGTTTACACCCCCTTCTGAATTTAACATTCAAGTTCTGTTATGCACCCCTCCTTTTTACTAAACTGCACCCCTAATGTCACTTTAGTCCACCAGATTTCGCCACGTGGCAATCCTCCACTTACTAAGTTAACCAATGACAGATTGCCACATCATCAATCCTCCACTAACTCAAATCACCAATCAATGTTTGCCACGTCATCATCTCTTTCCCAACACAAACCCTAACCCTAATCCCTCCTTCTCTCTCTTCCGCACCAACCCACTCCGCAACCGTCACACTCTACAACCGCCACACTCCGTAGTCGTCGTCCTCCATGGCCGCCCGTCCACGTCCAATTATCGTTGCAGCTCGTCGAACGTAGACCCCGTCGCACCGTCGCCAGAAACCACAACCACCGTCACGCTGCCAGCAGCTCGAACCTACATCTCTCGCGCCAGCCACCATCTTCTCGCAAGAATCGTCATGCTCGACGTGGCCGCCACTCGAAACCACCACCTCTGCACCTGCACTTTCCACCATTGCAGCACCACTCGCTGCAATTCGCCTCGTCCCCTTGCGCCACCACCGTCGCGATCTCGTCGTCAACAACAGCCCCGTCGTCACTCGCACATCGAACCACCATTGCGCACCAAGACAACCCACGCTCTACAACACCATTACGACGCCGTTGCAACTCATCGGAGTTCGCGAGCGTCATCTTCTTCGTGCATCCCGCAGACACCACCGAGACCTGTAGTCGTGAGTCTTTCACGTGACCACCACCGTGTCTCTAGAACATGAACCCAACTCCATTTTTCCGCAACAGCGGTGGAATCAACCCCTTCGGCGTTTCTGCTACCACCGCGGCAACCCCCGTAACCTTCGCGCAATCACTCATGGCAATCAAACCCTAATGGAGAGACGTCCCTGACACGTGGAAGTCTCTCAATGGACTTTCAAAAAGTCAAGACTGGTCAACCAGTCAACTCTGGCAAGGTCGGTCAACAATGGCCAAATTGTCTATTTTACGCTATTTTTGGCAGGTGGTTCTTCTACAAGAACCCTAAATGGCCTTGCAAGGAAAAGATAGTCTAGCGGCAGTTCACCACCAACCAGACTAATTCTGGAAATTTCCTAGAATCACAAACTTTTAAAAATGGAATATACAATTCATACAAAATCATATCATACTTAGCATGCCAATCAGACTTAAAGTAGTCAACACATGAAATTACCTTATTTAGCATGCCAATTACATTTAAAATAAGGCTAGCGTGTAAGGTACTCTAATTATCATACCAATTAGAATTAAACCTAAACTTAACGCGTAAAGCTCCCCTAACCTGGATTCCTTTGCTAAAAAAAAAGGAGATTATTGGGAGTTCCTCTTTGATCACTCTCCAATTTTGTATTCCTTTGAGTGTGACACAAAGACAAGCACAAAAACCTTCTTCTCACCCAAAATTTGTCTTTTAATGATACCTTAATGGTAGATTAATGCACTAAAACGAAAATTTCCATTAACTAGAGTTTAATTACCATTAAAGGTCCATTTAGTGGCTGTTTTCCGACCTCCCTTGGCTGCCCATTGTCAACTAGGGTTTTTCTACCCTTTCACCTTCATGCTAAACTAATTTTAGCAAAAAGAAATTAAATTTGTATCTATCAAGGATACCCACATCAATGTTAATTCAATGCATAACCATCAAACCAATTCATATTTCTTGATATTTAATATAATTCTATGATTATATTATCACCCAACATGATCAAGCATATTATTAAAAATAATAATAAATTAAATAACATACAAATGGCATACTTATGACTCGAACCTAAGTCCTCTCACACAACTAAGTACTCTCAACCATTTAAGCTAATACTTTTCAACATCATATAAATCAATAATTAATACTTTAAAAGCTCCCACTACCCGCATTTATTTATTAATTATTTATTTAATTATTTAATTTTCACGGGTCTTACACTACATTTGTGTCTAACTGATTTCATTGGTTCCAATTCAAGTACTTGATTGTATTTCTCTTAGATTTTCATAAGTGTGGATGATAAATTCCTAGACCAACCATGATCAACTCTTTTGAAACCATTCTGTAGAATTGTTTAAGTTTTTCTTGGGGACAAGCAAAGAGCTAAAGTTGAGGCATGTTGATAAGTGTCTTGTATTAGTTAAATTGCATATCATTCAGACACTTATCTTGCATTAAATCAATGCAAAAATCGTTATAATTGTCCTAATTGCATATAAATACAAAATGAGGAGAGTTTAAATCATAAAAAGTGGAATTTAATATATTTATGTTGTTTTTTCTAGTAAAATGAAGGAAAATGAGAAGTTGATGCTAAGACACAAAAGTTGCAACTTAGCCAGAAAGATGAACTAAGAAAAGTTAAAATTGAAGCCTGTGGTTGAGTAGCGATATTGACGTTGAGTCACATTTTAAGAAAATTTCACTACAAGGAAACCTTAAGCTCCAGACTTGAAGCTGAGCATCAAAAGAAAACCTCCTTGAAAGGGAAACCTCCATTGCTGATCACCAAAGTGGTTGCCCAAGCTTGAAAGGAAATTCACTCATGAAGGAATCATCCATGGCTAATCTTCAAGAATGGAAGCTAGAGCATCACTTGATTTTCTATAAATACAAGACATGTCTCTGAGATTCATATGTTGATTTTGTAAATGAATTTTAAAGAGAGAAACTCCCTAGTTAATGTTAGATCTTATTGTTTATCTTTGTAAAGCTATGGAAGGAGGAAAGCTATTGCATGTTCTTATTGTATTCATCATCATGAACAGCTAACTTCTTCCTAGTTGAGATTGAATGTAACATCTAAACTCTTTCTATATTGCACTTGCTTATTATATATTTGTTGTGTTCTTATTTTATGTGTTAGTTACTTGATTTGTATTTATTGCTTTGGTGACTTGGCTAAGACATCTAATCTAGTGTTTAGATCCAATCAAGTCTCCTAATGCTTGTCATATACCACACATGGATATGCAGATTTAGTTGGTTTAAAGAGTCTTGTTCACAATGCAAGGGTTCCTCCACCTGGATAGGGACATCTTTTGTTTGACACCCTTAGGTTCTAACTCTTAGACATGAGGTTAGATCAACAAGTAAAGCGTACTTCCAAGAACACTAAAATAAAGAATATAATTTATAGATAATTAAGGGCAGCACAATTGAGTTAAGAGGCCAAGATCAATTCCAACGCCTTAAAAACCATCATCTCTCTCAAACTTAGTTTTAATTTATTTTTAACAGTACCAAACCAAACCTTTGATTATTGTTTCATTGCTAAACTTGGGTTAGATTATAGATTACTAATTTAGTTACCAAATCCATGTGGATACGACCTTGTTGTACTACAATTGACCCAATGCACTTGCTGGAAAAGATACACCCTCAACTAGGTAGCAACAATGATGAAAACGTTTTCACAATGAAGTTATAAATTGAACTTTATGTTTGAGTTATTGATTTGAGTTTTGATATTTTGTAGTATGCATAGTTTTGAGATCAATGTGTTTTATGAATGCCTCTTTGAGAGTGAATTGGGTTACTTGACATTGGTTGAGCAAGAAACACAATTTTTATTGAAATGTTTAAACAATGAGAATTAGCTCAAGGAGTGTCAAATTAAACTAATCAAACTCAAAAGGGGAAGTAAATATTTTCCAATAGCGTTAGGCGCCACTAATAGCGTTGGGCACCACTAAGATAGTGACATTTCTTAGTTGGTTGTTGCTGAGCGAGGGTTCTTCTTGTTGGGCGACACCAAAGTCAGAGAGCTCATTGACTTGGTGTCGTTGCACACCAATTAGTAGCATTGGGCACCAAAAAATCAATTTAAATCTTGGGAGCTCCATCTCGCTAGGTGACCACTAGGCTCGCTGGGTGCCACATAGTAGGTGTTTGGCGCTACTCTTCTTAGGACTCCTCTTTTTAAGTGGCACAAGGCGACAAAAAGGGGCGCTAGGTGGTGGCTTGGTGAATTTAAATTTGTTTTCTAAATGTCACAATGGTTTGTTTGAAGTATATATGTGTGTGGATGTTTATGTATTGATGCTATGAATATATGAAATTTGTTAAGCTATGGTTTGTGAAGATGAATGGGCTTTTCAAGGGAAAAATCATGTGAAGCTTAATCTTTAAGGTGTGCATTAAAGTAGGGACTAAGAAAGGAAGTTATCTTGATACTTTACTAGTATTCAAACTCACATAGGAGAATGGACTAGCCAGGGATTGAGAGTGGCAAGAGGTCCCGGTCTAAGGAATTATTAGAAGTCTTAGTGACTTGTTTAGGATTAAGCTGGGTGGAGAATATCAATCACAAGTGCTAAAAATTCCTTGTAGTCCAACATTAATGCATTTTATTCAGATGATTGAATCTAGAAGAGATTCTTTCTATGTGACGTGTTTTAATACTATATGATAATTCTTGTGTACATTAGCTTACCTTCTTCTTGTTATTGGTCTGCTTTGTGTTTTGCGTTCTTCCTTTGCAATGCACATCTTTATTGGTGTGAGCAGATGAGGATGCAGGAGTCGAGCTACCTATAGTGGAGAGGATGGTACAATTGTGTAGTTCTAGGACTATATTACGATTGTTTAGCACCTTTTTGAAAAACTCTGTTTATGTCATTTGTTAAAAGTTTATTATTTTGTAAACGTGTCTTAAGCTTATTATATTTAGTGGTTAAGATATTGTAATACTATGCTCTAGTTTTTGATCATATGTCTTTGTTTTTCCGCTTTTGTGCTCTTTCATCTAAAGATGTAGGGTATTAATTGAGATGTTACAAACTCAAGTTTGATGACATTTAAAACATTTTAAGAAACATGTGAATAGTAAAACTGATATAAGTAATAAAGACACCAAAATAATTAATCTATCAAATACCCAATTTAAAATAAAACTATTAAATGCTCAAAATATTGAAGTCATTATTTTATTGGTTTCTTCATTTTCTTGAAGAAGGCTACACCATTTTTTGTTTGTTCTTAGTTGTAGAAAAGTAATGTTATAGTCGCAAGGTATCTAAGTAAGACTTTCCATCGAGTTTACGAGCAAAAAGGTTGGCCAAAAACTCCTTCAGTTCAGTTTTTTGGAAGCGTGGTGGTGTTTTTTCAGTGATCAAGCTTGGTGCAGGAGCTAACACACCATCATGTTTTGGAGTGTGGAATGTGGCAATTGAAATTCTTTCTCTTGCAGAGTTCACTACTGCACGATGCTCAACACTTCTGTATATTCCATTACTTATAATCTGTCACGTAAAATATGCAACCAAATCCAAAATCAACCACCATAGATCTTTGATCACACCAGAAATCATACTCAATCTAAATTATCTACACAAAAATATGTTGATACACACTTTTATTGTACAAAGAATACATTATCATGCTATGTTTTAGATAATAAAAAATATCATGCTATATTACCAAATCTCTCACCAATACTACATATAGATCACACTCAACAAATCCAACAATTAAAACATCAAATTAGATTTTGAACACTAATGTCAATAATTAGTCAATAAAAATATGACGATATATTAGATTCGATTTAGACACTATAAGAAAATTTTTAAATGATGGACTAATTTTAGTGACAACAAAATATAGTTGAAGACAAATTTAGAGACAAATTTTTTAATTAGAGTCCAATTTAGATGTTAATTTCTTTAATAGCAAAAAAATCTTGATAGTTAATATTAATAACTAATTTAGAAACCAATTGATAATCAAAACTATTTTAATTATAATTTCGAGACCAATTATAATTTTTTGAAACTATTTTAATTGTTAATAACTTTTAGTTTATAGATTGGTATCTAGATTGATTATTATAATGATTAATTATTTTTGTCATTAAAATTAATTATTATTTAAAATTTTTCATTGAAGTGAAATGTGACATAAATGATTATTTTAAAAAAATATATAAAAGTCTAAAGTTAATTTTAAAATAATAGATGTCAAACAACCAATTCAGTCAACTTTAAGTTCATACTAATTATTTTTGTTTCTCTTTAAATAAGAAAATTTATGTGTATTAGTATATTTTATCGTTGACTTCATCAATAATAACCAAAATAAATATTAAAATTAAATAAGATTAATATCAAATTAATGATTATTTAGTTGAAATAAATTAAAAAAAATATTTAAAAATAATTAAAGTTAGAATTGATTTATATGATAATAATAATTATTTATTTTTAATATTTATATTTATTTAAATTAGTATCAAATAAACACAAACTATTTCATTTATTTTATTATGTATTTAAATTAGCATTGATTAAGCCAACTGTACTATAATATATTTGTAATATTTATTTAATTATTTAAGTTAATTAAAATTTTATTTATATGATAAGAATATGTGTCTCCATAACATATAATAGATTATTCTTAATTCAAAAGTCTAAATTTAAAAAAAAATAAAATAAACAAAATGTATTAATGAATTTTCTTAATTAAAAAATAATTTAAAAATTAATAATGAATTAATATTGATTTAGTAGACATTACTTAAAGTTGATATTCAAAAGTGAATATCAATAACACAAATTAGGGGTATTAAAGCAATTCTGACCTATTAGGACCGACCAATGAGCCTGTTAAGAAAAGGACGAACTGAATTAGAGTTTTTAATCCGCTAGTCCATTTTTGTCTGATCCACCTAATCCGTCAATATAACAAGTCAAAAGTGGGTCAGTTCACCCCTATTCGGCTGACCCAATTTTATTTTTATTCTTTTATTTTTTATTTTTAAAAATTAAAAATTATTTAAAAAATTATTTTTTAATATTATATCTTTGTATAAATATAAATATACAATACTATTATAATTTAAATCATTGACACTTACAAATTAAGTTTCAATTATTAGTTATAATAGAATAATTTAACATGTAAATATATAATTATTTTAATTTATCCAACTAAATATATTAATTGATCAATTAAAAACTTAAAAAATATTTATAGGATTAAATATTTATTTATAAGTATATATATATATATATATATATAAACAAATTTTATAAATAAAAATTTTAAACAAAATTACTAGATATTTAAAAAATTTAAAAAAAAATAAAAAAAATTATAATTTCTAACCTATTTTTTAGTGATGGATTAGTCCAGCGTAACTCATTTTTGATAGGACGGGACGAATTAAAACTTGTTAAACTAACTCGTTTTGTCATCTCTAACATAGATATGAGTTTATTGACCTGCTATCCTCGATGTTTACTGACATTAAACTTTTTATCAACAGTAGCTATTTCTTAAGCAAATACTTAATAACCTTCCAAACCAATCATTATTTATGTTATTTTAGTGACTTTCTAACTTAGTAATCAAACGAGTATATATAATAAATCTAAGAAATGAAAGCAATAAGAGTGAATATATTACCTCCAACATGTCACCTATGTTGACAATGAAGGCATTAGGTAAGGGTTTGACCAGAATCCACATGCCATCTTTTCTTACCTGCAACCCTTCAACTTCACTCACTTGTAGAAGGATAGTCAGCCCAACCCCATCTGAATGAGGTGTCAGCCCAATAACCTTTTCTGCTTCGGGACATGCTGGATAATAGTTCATCCTCATAGATTGCATCCCATTTTCAAATAACTCTCTCATCTCTCTTTCTTCCATCTTCAGAGATTTTCCCATTTCTTCAACAATCATCTTCGCTAGATTTTGAAGTTCCTCTGAGTAAACTTCTAAACTCTCCCTGCATCACAGATAGCTTGGCATGAAACCCCTTCAAAAATCTATGCTCAATAAATCTTGATCAGAAAATCGATCCTTTTAATAGTCAAAATTTTGGTAAAAGATCAAATTCATTGTAATATATTTTTTATAATTATTTAGAAATAATTACGTAAACTAAAATAGAGGTAATAAATATTAAATATGTAATCACACAAAATAAAGTAGGTGGAAGAGAACCTGAAGGAAGGAGGGAGTTGAGGAAATAAGTGAGGCATTCTCAATTGTTTTGGAAGAACAGTCATAAAGAAAAGGTCAGCCCAATCAAGCTTTTGATATTCACTCACAACAAAAGCTTGTCCAAAACCTTCCATATGTTCTGGACTCTGCCAAAACCTTTTCTTCTCTGACATTGGAAGGTTGAAGAACTCCTTAATCTCCACCTTCACTTTCTCCACCAAGGAAGGGCTAACTCCATGGTTTATCAGCTACAAGCATATTAGCATTTAACAACTAAATCAATTCATAAATCAAAAAGTTTAATTTATCAGTACATCTCCATTAACATTTTTCTCAGTGTTTCTGTCATTAGAATTAGAGTTTTACTGGTAAACTATGCTGTTTGTTGTTATTTTTTAAAGCTTTCGATTTCAATTAAACAGAAAAAATTTTCCAACACCCTTTATCAAGTTTTATCTTATAGTTTAAGCCTCCTTTTGTGATATCTAATACATATCTAGAAAGTCCAGAATCAAACAGAAATATGTTACAGTTATATCAAAATTGAAGACAAAAAAGGGAGAAAATTGAAGAAACCTGGAAGAATCCCCATTCCTTGCAAGCAAAGTGAAGCTTATCCAATTCTGAAGTTCCAGATTCTTGAGAAAGCAATCTGTGCATGTCAATAACTGGAATCTCAAGGGTACCAACATTAGGTTGTTGAGAAATATGCACCACTTGTTGTTGATGTTGAGGTTGAATGTATCTTTGTGGAACAGTAGCCAAATTTTGTTTGGCCAACTCTTGAACTGATGGTACCAAAAGTGAAGTACCTGATGGGTTCTTGGTCTCTGCCATGGCTTGAATCAGTGTCCTATTTCTTGCCAATTTTATAAGGGTTGATGAAAGTTAGAGATATGAATTTAGGAAAAGAATAGGGTCTTAAGTTTAAAACTTGGTAATCGATGATTTTGGAAATATGAATCTAATAATTGCAGACTCTCTGACAGAAAAGAACCAAACGTGCTCGGATTTCCACAATCACTGTGTATATTTTTGTTTTTGGTAAAATGTCATGTTGTTCAATAGTAATGGAATTGTTTTTATTTATAATGATAAACATACATTTTCATCTTGTTTATATTTATTAGACACTTGATTTTTCTTTCAATCTTTTCTCTCTTATTACTGGTTCTTTTAGGAGGTTAATTTTGGTGAAACATTTATCTTTTGGTGTACATGAATAACATTGTGATAGGTGTATGGTTGAAAATAATCTTTATGAATAGTATTAGTTACTAGAAAATAAAATACTTTCACCAAATTTTTTATATTCAATGGCATTTTTCAAATTATAATCATTACATAACGTGTTTTTTTTTTGTTGTTATAATTAGGTTAGGAATTTGTAATTGGGTCTCAATGGAAACACATTCAATAAAGATTGAAATAATGAAGCTTGGTTCCAGAAGCATGGAAAACATGTACCCAATTTGGTGTTCGAGAGCAAGTCATACACGCAAGGAAACATAGGCCAACTTGTATGGTGCCCCCACCCAATGCTAGAGGAATTTTCTACATCTTCAATTTGAGTTTTAAAATATAATTAAGTATATCATATATTATTTAAATAAGGTATAATTTAATATTATTTTTTATTTTAAAATTAATTATATTTTGGAAACAATTTTTTCGCTAAGTATTTATGGAATGTTAAGACAGTATATTACTTTTTATTTGATTTATTCTTTTAATAAAATAAATAAATTAAAAATAATCTGCTCAGATATTCAAAAATGATGATACTAAAATATTGTATATAATTTTACAAGTTATAAATAATTTCATGTGAAAAAAAGAAGTAACAGTTGATAAATTGAAAAAAGAAGTACTACATAGTTTAAAATAATATTTTTTTATTTATTATTGTTATAATAGATTATGACTATTATTTTAAAAATCCTTATATATTAATATTTACACAGAAAGATAATTGTCTTCTATCTTTGTTTAACAAATTTTATTATAACCTTGTTCTTGCACCGCTTGTATTTGTCTATAGAATAACTCTGCATTGAACTTTGACAAACCCATACATGCTTCGAGTGTAATATACTTTTTCGGTGCAGTCTACAACCTAGCTACCCAGACTTTCCTGTACTATTCACTAACTTATGCTTAAATGAACAGTGTCCTTAAATTGACAATCCCAACACCGATTTATTAAAGGATGTGTATGTTATCACACTATACCATTTCTTTTTATAGCCCAATTTCGTTTTAAGTTCTTTTTGTGTGCATATGGATATTTGGTAAGTGCTGTGTCAGAACCTAGTAACATGTTTTTTCCCTTTCATCAAGAGTTAGATATAAAAAAATTCGTACTCGTGAGTATTTGTGAATAAAATCTACAATAAGTAAGAAATAATAATAAAAATGGATATCCGTTGTTCGTGGGTATAGGTATTTTTGATACCCGCATATTAACGGGGCAGGTACGGGTATTATAGTATCCATATCCGTGGATATTCGTACCCATTAAACTTTAATTCACAAAAATATTTTGATCATCTTTATCCTAACCATGTCTTCAAATTGAAAAAGGCCTTATATGGTTTGAAACAAAAGGTTAAGTAATTTTATTTTATCAAAAGGTTATGCTAGAGGTGCAGTGGATAAAACACTCTTCATTAGAAAACATGAAAGTGATGTTATACTTGTTCAAGTGTAAGTTGATGATATCATCTTTGGTTCAAATAACAACACATTGTGTGAAGAGTTTGTTGCTGCTATGCAGGGAGAATTTTGAGATGTCCATGATGGGTGAGCTTACCTACTTTCTAGGGCTGCAAGTCAAGCAACTCAAGCATGGAACATTTTTAGGCCAAATATTGTTTTGACTTTAACTTGTTGAAAGATTTCAAAATGGAGGATTGCAAGGAAGTTGCTAGTCCAATTGCAACAACTTGCCTTATGGATGCAAATGAGGTTGGCCAACCAGTGGATTCAACCAAATATAGAAGGTTGATTGGGTCTTTACTCTATCTTACAGTAAGTAGGCCAAATATCCAGTTTGATGTATGCTTATGTGCTAGGTTTCAAGGAAATCCAAAGGAGTCACACCTAAAAGTTGCAAAAAGGATTTTAAAGTACCTAAAAGGAACAACCAATGTTGGTATCCATATGATTCTAACATAACTCTTAGTGGTTTTTCAAATTTTGACTATGCAGGGTGCAAATTAGATAGAAAAAGCACAAGTAGCACTTGCCATCTACTTGGCTCAAGTTTAATCTCATGGAATAGCAAAAAGAAAGCTTGAGTGGCACTCTCCACTACTGAAGCTAAATATATAGTTGTTGGACATGGTTATGCACAATCATATGGTTGAAGCATCAATTTTTGGACTATGATGTAAAGCTAAGTAAGGTACCCTTGTATTGTGATAATACTAGTGTCATCAACTTAACCAAGAATCCAATACAACATTCTAAAACCAAACATATAGAGATTAGATATCATTTCATTCGAGATCATGTTCAAAATGGAGATTGTGAAATTCAATTTGTTAAAATTGAAAATTAATTGGCTGATTTGTTTACAAAACCATTGGCTAGAGATAGATTTAACAAGCTAAGAACTTAATTAGGCATATTAGACATGAAGAATGTGGTCTGATGTGTTTTTGGCATGTTAATCTTATGTATTCATGAATTGGTTTCATTAAAATCAGCTATTGTGTTCAAAAATTGAAAATTGTCAAATTTAGCTTGTTGATTTTTCATTTTAGTTTGTTGATTTCACTTAAATCTGTCTCTGTTTGCAAAAATTTTGATCTGTCATAGCTTTCAGTCTGTTAATTCTATAAATCAGTGTGTTGATTTCACTTAAGTTGCAATTGTATGCATAAAATTTGATCTGTTATGAAGTTTAAATTGTTGTTTCCACAATTCAATATGTTAATTTCATTAAAACTGAATCTGGAAAAATAAAGTTCAATTTCATGAGTTTCGAACGATTGATTGTCGAAATCAGTCTGTTAATTTCACTTAACCAGATTATGTTTTTAATCTCTTATACTTTAATGCTATTTTAATCGACTGAATTATAAATTCAACCTGTTGATTTTACTTAAATTGCAAATTTGCTAACGAATTGAATTGCAAAGCTGACAGTCAAAGAAAGCATCTCTTGTCAGGTACTTTCTGCTCCTAATAGTTATTTCATCAACTATGTGTTGCTTTTTCTGATTTGTTTGAACAAAAAGCATGTGTAGTTTATAATTCCAATGTGCATGTAGCTCACATGACTTGAACTGATTGATTCACTCATAAAAACTCATTGGAAACATCATGAATGCGTGAGATACTGTAATCAGCTGCATTAATCTAGCTTGGGTAACCTAAAACGAATTAATTTGGTAAATCTACAACATTTAATCAACTGTTTCTAAAAATCAGCTTGTTAAATTATAAATATTTCCACTTGAATTGTTGCATTTACATAATACATCTCTTAGTGTGAACACCCAATTTCTTCCCGGTGAATAAATTTATTTTCAAAAAAATAAAAATAAATTTTTTTTAGTTAATGGAAAAAAATTGAAACGAAATTTTCTTCAAAGATTTTCAAACTTAAAATTTTAGAAAAAAAAAACAAAAGAAAAAAAGAGAGATGAAAAAAAGAAATAAAAAGGAAAAAAAGGAAGAGCCTATTTTGCTATCGCACTCCTCTTTATGAGCCCAACAACTCAACATATCTTCTACCTCTGTTTTGATAGAGAAATTGGTGATATGATTCCAATAATTAAAAACAATATCTCTTCATATAATTAGAATCAATATTACTAATTGGGATTGATTTATGTGCTTTGATTTGTTAACGATTAGAATAAATATTACTGATCTTGATTGATTTTGTGCTCTAATTTGCTATGATTTTATCCTCATAATGTGCTGCTATCATGACCAATTCCTTCCTTATATTGTTCATTACAATTAAGGCTGAGATTGCATTGATATTGCAATGTATGAGTATAAATACGCACTCTACGAATCGGAAAAAAAAAAGAAAAAGAAAAAGAGATATTCTCTATACTTCTCTAATTTTTTTCCATCACCACTCCCACACACACCTCCTTTTTTATCTCTCTTTAAAAAAACATATTGAAGGAGGTAGAAAAAAAGAGAAGAAAACATTCTCTACACTCTCACTTTCTCTCATTACCACCCATATAGACACCTCTCATTTTTATCTCTATTGGAAAAACTAACACAAAAATATTAGAAAAGGGAGCAAGAAAAAATAAAGCAGAAAAGGTGAGGAGATATTGAAAATTTGTAAAGGTACGTCACTCTCAGTTCTTTCATCTTTTGATTTAATTTTTCCAATTTTCATTTTTTTAATCATAAAAAAAATATGTTTCCCCTTTCTTTAGTGTCGGCCCAGCTGCACGCGTCGCATGACATCCAATTTAACTTTTGTTTTTTTCATAAACATATATATAGATTATCTAAAAATAAAAAAAATAGCTTTCTTTATTTACTTTTTGATATTTATCTTGTTGCTCACGACATCCACATCCACTTTTAAATAACTTTAAAAAATATTAAAAATTTGTAAATGATCAAAAAAAATGAAAAACATAAAAGGTAAAAAAAGCTAAAAACTAAAAACTTGTAAATGGAGATACGTAGGAGCGAGATTTAATCATTGTCGGGCCCAAAAAAGCTAAAAAATATTTTTTTTGTAAATTTATTTATTATTATTTTTGGGAAAAATAAATATTTTGAAAAACCAAATAACCTTTTGACATTTAATTAAAGGTACCGTCATTAGACGGACATTGTGGGGTGCTAATACCTTCCCCATGTGTAACCGACTCTCGGACCCAAAATTTAGTTTTTCACATACCTTGTTTTATATTTTTTTGGTTTTTCCTTTGTTTTCTAAAATAAACTATGGTGGCGACTCCAAACTCTGTTTTTTTTTTACAAATTTTATTTTTGGTTCTCTGTCCCGTCGCAATTTCGGTTGCAACAGATGGAAACTCCATTGGGAAGCTAGAGAGTCAGACTATTTATTTGGATGTGCAAAATTTATATGGTTTTTCTTCATATTTTTTCTTTCTCACTTTTTTTCTTTTTAGGTATCTGTATTTTTATCTCTTTATATTTAGAATAATTGTATGTGTATATTCTTCTTTATTTTGGTATTTGGAATTGTTAGGTGGTTTGAGTTTGGGTATACATTGTATTCTCCCTTCACACACACATTTTGTTCATTACATGAGTGGGACCCTTTACTTGGATCTGAGTTGTTTAGAATTAGAGGGGATTGTGTAGCAGTGTCACAGTGGATGTACTTACGAAGTGGTCATCGTGAGAACCCCAGTTAGAGTTTGTTTTCTTCATTGGTACTCCCACTTCTTGTTGTTTACCAATTGTCGTGGGAAATGCCATGAAATGGGCTATAGCTCTAGTGACCTTGATCTTTAGGTATTAGGGAACTATCCTTGTGATCACATATACTTTTCCATATAACTTTATCGAGTCTATGTTAAATTAAGGCACAAAAGGGAGACTATTTGTGTCATTTACCCTCACATTTCCTTGTATATAATAATAAATTTATCACAATCACAACATTATAAAAAAAGAGGGAAAATGTCTCCTTAGGCATAAGCATACATTTTATTGGCAATATCATATGAATAAATGTCCAATGAGGCACAATCATGCATTGCATTCTCATTTTGTGGTCATTCACGGTACCCTATCAAGAGCTTCAAATACATAGCATGCATATACATATTTAAGAAAAACAAAAAAAATTCTACATTGCAATAAATTCAATTTGTTTCCCATTTTGCTTATCACTAAATTCTTGAAATCTTTCTTATGAAAAATGATAAAATAATAAAACATTCTTTGGTCAAATCAATAGATTGAATAAAGAAATAAAATTCTTTTGCTATCATTTCTTTTGAAGTACCCATCTAATCTTGCATGCATGAAATTGCTCAAATCTATTTCCCTATCCATCTCTCTTCCACTATAAACCTTGTTTTCATTTTCATGGAGGATCATCATAAAGGGGACACATACCTTAAAATGATTTCAAAAAACTCTCTGAACACAAAAAAAAAACAAAAAAGGAAG